>SDBT01001192.1_pt1 | contig 44937 bp, 40 predicted proteins | sample 2277101 | NCBI WGS metagenome assembly SDBT01 (sample SAMN10404973, study PRJNA504765) | marine sediment metagenome | isolation source: marine sediment core GS10_PC15, 103 cmbsf | place: Arctic Ocean: Southern Knipovich Ridge | collected 2010
CAATATTGCCTTTAACGGCGTCGAAAATCAAGCCCCTATATTTACTATATGTAAATATCGATCAATATTAATGACTTACGTATGCATAGTTAAAGTATTAAATGAGGGGATCTCTGAGGGTCCTGGCGGTAGCCCCGCACGTCTGGATCTGTGGGTGCCCCGGAGGAACGATTTACCGGGTCCGCCCTGCAAAAAGCGGCAATGGCCGCGTCAGGACCACAAATGACAGCCACTGATCCCCCATCGGTTCCCAAGTCACCCATGGAGACTCCCGCGGCCAGGGAGCCACCTTCCGGGACCTTCGGCAAGCCGAAGAAATGGATCTTGTGGGCCGGGGAGGTAATGGTCATCTGCGGTATCGTCCTGGGCTGGTACCTGGGAGTCCAGCGTCCGCGCGCCATTGACGAGGAGGCGTGCGAAAAGGCCAAGAAGGCTGACAGCAAGGGAGGATGGCAGGCGTACCTGGGAAAGCATCCGAAGGGCATGTGCGCGGACCAGGCCCGCGAAGGCATGGCTGCCATCGAGAGGAAAGAGGATAAGGCAGCCTGCAAGAGAGCCCGGAAGGAGGACACCGAGGCGAGCTGGAAGGCGTACCTGGGCGAGCACCCGGTAGGGACTTGCAAGGCAGAGGCGGAGAAGCGCCTGGAGGAGATGGCCGCCGCGGAGCGCGAGCGGCTTGCGAAGATCGAGGCGGAGAAGCGGGAGGCCGAGGAGAAGGAGAAGAGGCTCACCCTGGATAAGGCGATGAGCGTGAAGCAGCCGGGCAAGAATCTGTACTGGCTTCGATGTCCGATAGGGCGGAGCTGGACCGGCTCCTCTTGCAGGGGGAAGACAAAACTGATGAAATGGTACAAGGCCAGGAAGGCCTGCCCCAAGGGCTACCGGCTGCCCACGAGACAGGAATTCGTGGCTCTGCTCGGAGGCTGTAATGCAGATGTGCGAGGAGGAAAACGCGGCCGTTGCAACAAGTGCGCGAATAGCATAAAATGCCGATCCATGTTCATAAAGGACAAGCGTTGGTACTGGTCGTCGTCTTCCTACGCGGCCGACTCGTCCCTCGCATGGGGCGTGGGCTTCAGCAGCGGCAACGTGGCCACCAACGTCAAGGCTGCCGGCAACCATGTTTGCTGCGTGCGTGACGGGCCGTGATGGGCTCTTTGACCCTTTGACCCTTCAGGTCCGCGCCCAACAGGCCCACCGGGATGTGCCGGGAGCCGCGGGCGTCACCGCCCCACACGTAGGTGTGCCCCAGGGACAGCTCGGCCACCATCTCGCCGATCAGGTCGTTGAGCTCGTGGCGGGTGGCCACGCGGGGCAGGAGCACCTCGTACTTCGCGCGCATGGCCGCCCAGTCGACCCCGGCCATGCCCGGGTCGAAGTACATGTCGCGCATCCTGCGCCAGGCCTCGTTGAAGATCTGAGTTAGCGATGCGGCCGAGCTTCGAGCGGTCCACCTCCATCGGCGTGCCCCCCTTGGCGCGCACGGCGTAAAGGCGGTTGTCGATGTCCGCGTAGGCGATCCGGTCTCCGCTCGGGGACCAGGCCGGGGAGAACTTCATGCGGGTGCCCTTCTCGGTCACCCTGCGCGGGCCCTTGGCCCCGGTGGTATCGTACACCCACACCTCGTCCTCGCCCGTGGCGTCGGAGATGGTTCCACGGCTTTGCAAGTCGGGAGCTATAGCAGCTTGGCCATTCCGTCGGCCAGCAGCATGCCGCGGCGGGTGGGGCACAGGCGCCCGGATCGTTCGGTCAGCAGGCCCTGGTCGAGCAAGCGGGCAACGGTTTTCCGGGCGCCTGGCCGGTCTCCTATCACACGAGGCGTCACCCCGTCACTGGTGCGCAGGCCCAGGGCGATGATCTCCAGGCGGGTTGCCTCCGGGCCGAGTTCTTCGGTGTCCTCGGTAGGCTTACGGCCGGACGCCAGCGCTCGGTGGTAGGCGTCCAGGTCGCGCAGGTTCCACCAGCGCCGGCTTCCGTCGAAGGAGTGGGCCCCGGGCCCCAGGCCCAGGGTGGATATGCGTCGCCAGTATTTCTGGTTGTGCCGGGAGCGCAGCTTTGGGCTGCGGGCGAAGTTGCTGACTTCGTAGTGCTCGTAGCCGTTCTCTTGAAGAACATCGGACAGCTGGAGAAACAAGTCCGCAGAGCGGTCGTCGTCCGGGAGGCAGAGCTGGCCGCTGGCGCGGAGTTCATAAAAGGGCGTGCCGGGGGCGACGGTCAGGGAGTAACAGGAAAGGTGTTCGGGTCTGAAGTCCAGGGCCTGTTGCAGATTCCTGCGCAGGACGGCCGGATCGGAACCGGGCAGGCCGTAGATCAGGTCCAGTCCCAGGGCGGCGAAGTCATTCCCTTGGATCAGCTCGATGGCCCGGATGGCCTGGGCCCGGTCGTGACGACGTCCCAGCAGGCGCAGCTCGTCGTCGTCGAAAGACTGCACCCCAAGGCTCAGGCGGTTTACCCCGGCCTGGCGCAGGACCGTCAGGAGCCCGGGGTGGATGTCGGCCGGGTTGGCTTCCACGGTGAATTCGAGTTTCCGGGCGGCCAGTTTTTGGCAGACGGTGGCCAGGAGCCCGGTCATTTGTTCTTCGTTCAGCGAGCTGGGCGTACCGCCTCCGATGTAGAGGGTGTCGATCTGGTCAAGCGAATCTGCGTACAGTTCGAGCTCGCGGGTCAGGTCTTGCAGGTAGACGGGTACCCGGCCCCGATCGGTCACCGAGAAGAAGTCGCAGTAGGGGCATTTGCTGACGCAGAAGGGAACGTGAACATACAGGCCGGTCACTTCTTTTCCTTGTCGGTCTTGAGCACCGCCACGAAGGCGCTCTGCGGAATCAGCACCTGGCCGACCATCTTCATGCGCTTCTTGCCCTTCTTCTGCTTCTCCAGGAGCTTGCGCTTGCGGGAGACGTCGCCGCCATAGCACTTGGCGGTCACGTCCTTGCGGAAGGCGGAGATGTTGGTGCGGGCGATGATGGTGGCGCCGATGGCCCCCTGGATGGCGACCTTGAACATATGCCGGGGGATCTCTTCTTTGAGTCGCTCGCAGATCTGCAGCGCCCGGGGCCGGGCCCGGGCGCGGTGAACCATGGTGGCCAGGGCGTCCACCGACTCACCGTTGACCAGGATGTCCAGCTTGATCAGGTCCGACTGGCGGTAGCCGGCCAGCTCGTAGTCGAACGAGCCGTAGCCCTGGGTTATGCTCTTGAGCTTGTCGTAGAAATCGAAGATCACCTCGGCCAGTGGCAGTTCGAACTTGATCTCCATGCGGCCGGGGACCGAGTAGCTGAAAGAGGAGTTCTCGCCCCTCCGATCCAGGCACAGCTGCATGACCACGCCCATGTAGCGCTCGGGCACCATGATGGTGGTCCGGATGTAGGGCTCCTCGGACGACACGATCTGCATGGGGTCGGGAAAATAGGCCGGGTTGTCCACCACCACTTGTTCGCCCTGCCTGAGATTGAAGCGATAGCGTACCGATGGCAAGGTCATGATGATCGACTGGTTGAACTCGCGCTCGAGCCGCTCCTGGACGATCTCCAGGTGCAGCAAGCCCAGGAAGCCGCAGCGGAAGCCCTGGCCCAGTGCCACCGAGGAGTCCTTCTGGTAGGTCAGGGCGGCGTCGTTGAGCTTGTATTTTTCTAAAGCGTCGGTCAGGGCCGGGTAGTCGTCGTTTGCGATCGGGTAGATCGAGGAGAAAACCACCGGCTTGATTTCCTTGAAGCCCTGCAGGGACGTGGGTGCCGGGCGCTCGTCCAGGGTGATGGTGTCTCCGATGTGCACGTCGGAGACGGTCTTGATCCCGGCGATCAGATATCCCACGTCGCCGGCCTGCAGCTCCCCGGTCGGTTCGCGCTTGAGCCGGAAGCGGCCGATCTCCTCGACGTCGTAGGTGGCGCCGTTGGACATCAGGCGGATGGTCTCACCGCATTTCAATTTCCCGTTGAAAATCCTTATCGAGACCACAGTTCCGCGGAAGGAGTTGTAATGGGCGTCGAACACCAGGGCGGCCAGCGGCTGGTCGACCAGTTGGTCGGGCGCCGGGATGCGCTCGATGATGGCCCCAAGGATCTCTTCGATCCCCTCCCCTGTCTTGGCCGAGCACAGCACGGCTTCCTCCGGGTCCAGACCCAGGTCGCGCTCGATCTGCTCCCGGACATTCTCGATGTCGGCCGCCGGCAGGTCGATCTTGTTGATCACCGGAATGATCGTAAGATCGTGCTCCAGGGCCGCGTACAGGTGGGCCAGGGTCTGGGCCTCCACTCCCTGGGCGGCATCGACCAGCAGCAAGACCCCTTCGCAGGAAGCCAGCGCCCGGGAAACCTCGTAGGAGAAGTCCACGTGCCCGGGCGTGTCGATCAGGTTCAGCTCGTACTTCACGCCGTCCGCGGCGGTGTAAGGCAGCGTGATGGTGTTGGACTTGATGGTGATGCCCCGTTCGCGCTCGATGTCCATGTCGTCCAGCAGCTGATCCCGGAAATCGCGCTCGATGACCATCCCGGTGTGCTGGATCAGCCGGTCCGCCAGGGTAGACTTGCCGTGGTCAATGTGGGCCACGATACTGAAGTTGCGGGTCTGGGTCACGATTCGCTCGTCATTTCCGTCAAACCACCTGAAAGCCTCCCTAGACTTCCGCGGGCCAGTTTGTCAAGTCTCCAGATTATTTACAAACGAATTTCAAACGGAGCGATCCGGCAGCGCACCGCCTGGCCTCGGTCGAGAACCCGCTGCTGCGCTCCGGGCTGGCCCTGGCAGGCGCCAACCGCCGCCAGGCGGGAGACGAGGACGGCCTGCGCCGCGCCCATCCCTTCTTCTGGGCGGCCTTCATCCTTTCGGGCGACTGGCGCCCCCTGTAGTCGGCGCGGACAGCCCGGCAACCGGGAGACGACCAGAGAAATCCGGATTTTCTTTACAGCTTCTGAAAACGATCATGTCCGTTTACTTCCAAGGCGGAGCGTGGTAGTCATACTTGTCGTGTTGAAGAAAATGTAACTACTGGAATTTTACGTACTAATTTGAAGGGCAATAATTCCTGACAGTCCAGGCCCGGCCGTTCAAAAAAACATCCCGGAATATTCGGCAAAAGGAAAAGAGCCAGGCATGACAACCAGACCCGTAAAAAGACCACAAATGATCAGTTTCAAGCAACTCGAGTTGATCGATCCCTTGCTGCGCGCGGTAGCGTACGAAAACTACCAACAGCCCACCCCGATCCAGGCCCAATCCATCCCCCTGCTGCTGGCCGGCCGGGACATCCTGGGATGTGCCCAAACCGGCACCGGAAAAACCGCGGCCTTTGCCCTGCCCTTGCTGCAATTGCTGACCCAAAGCAACGCCGCCCAGGGTAAGCCGGTAATCCGCGTCCTGGTGCTGACCCCCACAAGGGAGCTGGCGGCCCAGATCGAAGAGAGCTTCCAGGCCTATGCGCGCTACCTGAAACTGCGCCACCTGGTGATCTTCGGCGGGGTCAAGCAGAATCCCCAGGTCACCGCTCTGCGCCAGGGTGTTCACATCCTGGTGGCCACCCCCGGCCGGCTGTTGGACCTGGTGGGTCAGGGCTACATTCACCTGGGCAAGGTGCAGTTCTTTGTGCTGGACGAGGCCGACCGCATGCTGGACATGGGCTTTATCCACGATATCCGCAAGGTCTTGAAACTCCTGCCCGAGAAGAGACAAAACCTGCTGTTTTCGGCAACGCTGCCCTCGGATATCACCCGGCTGGCCGGGTCGTTTCTCAGTAATCCCGCCCGGGTTGAAGTCAGCCCACCGTCCTCCACCGTGGACCAGATCGAACAACGGTTGATGTTCGTGGACCGCCAGGACAAGCCCAAGCTCTTGATTGAACAACTCTCCCACCCCAGCATGGTCCGGGTGCTGATTTTTACAAGGACCAAGCACGGCGCCAATCGCCTGGTCAAGCGACTCAACAAGGCCAGGATCCCGGCTGCCGCGATTCACGGCAACAAGTCCCAGAACATCCGGCGCAAGGCGCTGGCTGGATTTCACTCGGGAGAAATCAGCATCCTGGTAGCCACCGACCTGGCTTCGCGGGGCATAGATGTCGAAAACATCAGCCACGTATTCAACTTTGACCTGCCCCACGAACCAGAAGTGTACATACACCGCATCGGTCGCACCGGCCGCGCGGGCCTCAGCGGAGTGGCCATCTCTTTTTGCGACGCAAGCGAAACCGCGGATCTGAGGAGCATCGAACGGCTCATCGGCAACGAAATCCCGGTGGATACGGACCATGCCTGGCACAGCCCCGATGCCATGACCGCGGCTCCTGCTCCCGCGCCGGCCAGCCAAAAGCCCCGATCCCGGCGCCTCAGAGAGCCGGGCAGACCCCAGCCAAGAACAAGGCCTCGCCCAAAGTCCACACCAGCGCCCGAACCAGGCCGCAAAGCCGGAGAACCGGCCCCCGAGTCCCAGAAGAAACCCGCTCGCACTCGCCGCTGGCGGTGACGGCGCTCACTCCTGTTCGTAGAGGCCCTGGCGCCTGGCGTCCAGCTCGGCCCAGCGGGCGTAGAGTCGCTCGACCTGGGCTTCGGCCGCCTCCAGGGCCGCCTGGCGCTCCTGCAGCGCTTCGGCGTCGGCGGCCACGACCGGATCGGCGATGGCCGCCCGGGCCTGTTCGAGGGTCTCTTCAGCCTCCAGGATGGCTTCTTCCATGCCCTCGAACTCGCGCTTGTCCAGGTAGCCCAGGCCGGATTTGCATTTTTTGACCTTGCGCGGATCGACCTTTTTAGCCCTGGCCCGCGGTCTGGATGGCTCGCGGGTCCAGGCCTCCCACTGGGCCGCGTCGGCCAGCAGGGTGGCTTCCCCTTCGCCCGACAGGCCCAGCAGCAGATCGGCCACCCGGTCGAGCAGAAGCCGGTCGTGGGTGACCAGCACCACCGCCCCTGGAAACTCCAGCAGGCTGCTCTCGAGCACCTCGAGGGTCTGGATGTCCAGGTCGTTGGTCGGCTCGTCCAGCATCAGCAGGTCGGCCGGCTGAACCACCAGCCGGGCGATGGCCGCCTTGGCTTGCTCGCCGCCCGACAGGCGCCCCACCGGCATCTCGAGCTGCTCGTCCCGGAAGCCGAAGCGCCGGGCCCAGCCCTTCACGTGGATCGGTCGGCCGGCGTAGATCACCTGGTCGCCCCGCCCGGCCAGGGCTTGCTTGAGGCTCTGATCCGGGTCCAGGGATTCGTGCTGCTGCTCGAAGGTGACCACCCGCAGTCCCTCGGCGCGCTTGATCGATCCCTCGTCCGGTGTGAGCTCACCGCCGAGCACCTTGAGCAAACTGGACTTGCCGGCCCCGTTGCCGCCCACCAGGCCGATGCGCAGGCCGGGTTTGAGCAGCAGGTCGAGGCCGGAAAACAGGCGCCTGCCGCCGCGGGTGCAGCCGATGCCCTTGGCCGCGAGCAGCCGGCGGGTCTTTCGGCCGGTGGCGTCGAAGGAAAAGTCGGTCTCCAGGCGCCGGTCTTCGGTCTTCATCTGTTGCAGATCGGTGATCAGGGCCTCGGCGGTCTGGATGCGGGCGTGGGATTTCGAGGTGCGCGCCTTGGGGCCCCGCCTGAGCCACTCAACCTCCCGGCGCACCTTGTTGGCCAGGGCCTCGCGCCCCTTGGCCCGGGCCTGCAGGGCGACCGCGCTCTTTTCCACGAAGTTGGCGTAATCCCCTTCGATCTGCAAGAGCCCGCCCGGGTGGCGCGGATCGATCTCGACGATCCGGCGGGTCACCCGCTGCAAAAAGGCCCGGTCGTGGGTCACCACCACGTAGGCGAACGATGCGGCCGACAGGAAGTCCTCCAGCCACAGGATGCCGGCCAGGTCCAGGTGGTTGGTTGGCTCGTCGAGCAGCATCAGCTCGGGCTCGATCACCAGCGCCCGGGCGATGGCCAGCCTCTTTTGCCAGCCGCCGGACAGGGTGCCCAGCGGCTGTTCGGGCTCGGCGAAGCCCAGCCGGCTCAGGCCGGCCCCCACCCGCACCTGGCGCTCGACCGGGTCGATCTCGTCGTCCGGGTCGGCCGACGAAAGGGCGGTCTCGACGCTCTGTTCGACGGTCTGTTCGAGATCGAAGCTCGGTTCCTGTTCGACCCAGCCGATCTTCAGGCCGCGCTTGACCATGCGCTCGCCCTCGTCGGGCGGTTCGGCCCCGGCCAGGATGGACAGCAGGCTGGTCTTGCCCGAGCCGTTGGCCCCGATGAGGCCGATGCGGTCTTTGGGGTGTATGTGCAGGCTGAGGCCTTCGAACAGGGTTCGGTGGGCGAGGATCTTGGCGATCCCGTGGCAGGAGACCAGGGTGCTCATGGCGGGGGGGAGATTACAGGAGTCGCGGGGGGCTGGCAACGTCCCCTCGTTTGTAATCCGACCGGCTGGATTCCGGCCTCCTGGAGGCCGAGGAACGGCTGGCATGTACGAAATATTTCATAGACACAGTAAGGAGGTGTAGTATCATCGCCCGACAGGAAGGTCTTTGACCTATCCCCCTATTGCATACAGGAGCTACTGCCATGAGAAAGGTTCTGTTTGCTATCCCCTTGGCCTGGTTGCCCCTCTGCCTGCTTGCGGTCGCCATCGGCTGCAGCAGCAGCGGCGGTCAGAAACAGGGCGCCTTCTGTGAGACCACCGCCGATTGCATGGTCGGGCTGGTCTGCCAGTACAATACCTGCAGCCTGCCCGACGACAACCCGTGCGAGCCGGCCTGCGCGGACACCCAGACCTGCTTCAACGGGTCGTGCGTGGACGTTGTGTGGACAACACCGACAAGGACGCCGACTCAAGCCCCCATGACGAGGACTGCGACGACATCGACCGGACCATCCACCCCGGGGCCTACGAGTTCTGCGACGGGTTGGACAACAACTGCGACGGCGCCATCGACGAGGGCTGCCCGCCGTGCGACGCGGGCGACGTACGCTACTGCGGCGACGACGTGGGCACCTGCCTGACCGGCACCCAGATCTGCGTAGGCGGCACCTGGCAGGCCTGCTCCGCCACCCGGCCGACGGTCGAGGTGTGCGACGGGCAGGACAACGACTGCGACGGGCTGACCGACGAGGGCTACCAGCTGGGTTCGGCCTGCGAGGCCCCGGGCGAGTGCGGCCCCGGCGTGCTGGAGTGCATCGGCGAGCGCCAGGTTGGCTGCTCCACCGGCCCGGGCGGCAGCCAGGACAATTCGGCGGCCGAGTTGTGCACCGGCCTGGACGACGACTGCGACGGCGAGACCGACGAGGACTACGCCGAGGTGGGCACCGCCTGCGACAGCGATGACGCAGACCTGTGCGCCAACGGCATCTGGGCCTGCAACCCGGACGGGCACGGCCTCGAGTGCGGGGCCGAAGTGATCACCGACCTGGTCGAGCTGTGCAACGACATGGACGACGACTGCGACGGGCTGTTCGACGAGGACTTCGGCGTGGGCGAAGAGTGCGTCGGCCTCGGCGGCTGCGGCGACGGCGTGGGCCGGGTGGAGTGCGCCGGCGAGCACAACGTGCGCTGCTCCACCAACCCGGGCGGCTCGGACTTCCTACCCCGGGAAGAGGCCTGCGACCGGGTGGACAACGACTGCGACGGCGAGACGGACGAGGACTTCGCCCTGCTGGACATGCCCTGCGACGGCGAGGACACCGACCTTTGCGAGAACGGCGCCTGGACCTGCACCCTCGACCTGACCGACCTGGAGTGCGTCAACGAGACCGAGGAGGACATCCCGGAGCGCTGCAACAACCGGGACGACGACTGCGACGGCGAGATCGACGAGGACTTCCCGCTGAAGTACAACAACGTGGTCTGCGACCTGCCGGACGACGCCGACAACTGCTTCAACGGCGTGTACGCCTGCCGGGCCGACGGCCTGGCGGTGGAGTGCTTCGGCGACGATCCCAGCGCCGCGGAGTCTTGCAACAACAGCGACGACGACTGCGACACCATCATCGACGAGGTGGACGCCGACGGCGACGGTGATCTGGCCTGCGCATACAACCACGAGCACCGCCCGGACATGTGGGACTGCTGCGACTCCAACCCGGACGTCCACCCGGGCGCCGACTACCACATCACGGCGTTCTCCTGCAACGACCCCATCAACGGCTGGTACTACCCTGATGGCCCGCCTCACCCCAGGGACTGGAACTGCAACGGCGTGGTCGAGAAGGAGATCCCGGACACGCGCAAGATCCGGCTATGCATCTGGCCGACTTGCACCATCTCGACCCACGGCTGGGCCAGGGCGGCCTGGGATTCGATGCCCTACTGCGGCGACACCGAGTTCTGGGTGACCAGCTGCGAGCCGTTTACCTGCATCCAGCGCGGGTACAACCGCACCCAGCGGTGCAAGTGAGCCTGCGGAGGACGCCATGAAACGGACCATTGTTACGACGACCGTGCTCTTCGTCCTGCTGGCGCTGGCCGGCCTCGGCTGCAGCGGCGGTGGCGGCGGCGCGGATCCGACCTGCGTGGACGGCTGGTTGAACGGCGACGAAACCGACCTGGACTGCGGCGGGCCCTGCGGGCCCTGCGCCGCGGGCGGCGGCTGCCTGACCGACGCGGACTGCCAGAGCCAGATATGCACCGCGGACAAGTGCGCCGCGCCGGCCTGCGACGACGGGGTCCTGAACGGCTTCGAGACCGACGTGGACTGCGGCGGCAACTGCGGCGGCTGCATGGTCAGCGAGCGCTGTCTGGTGGGCTCCAATTGCCTGTCCGGCTCGTGCCGCTCGGGCTTCTGCGTTGAGCCGACCTGCGACGACGGGGTGCGCAACGGCAACGAGCTGGGCATCGACTGCGGCGGCGGCTGCGGCCCGTGCCCTGACGGCCAACCCTGCGAAGACGGCGACGGCTGTGATAGCGGTGTGTGCGGCGGCGGGTTGTGCCAGCCGGCGGCCTGCGACGACGGGGTCCCGAACGGCACCGAGACCGACACCGACTGCGGCGGACCGGCCTGTGGTCCTTGTGCCGCGCCCGGCGCCTGCCTGGCCGGCGGCGACTGCGACAGCCGGGTCTGTCTGGGCAACGTCTGCCAGGCGCCCACCTGCTTCGACGGGGTGACCAACGGTGACGAGTTGGGCCTGGACTGCGCCGGCTCGTGCCCGCCGTGTCCGGGTGGCCAGCCCTGTGTGCTCAACCTGGACTGCATCAGCCAGCGCTGCACCGACGGGGTGTGCGAGGCGCCCACCTGCGCCGACGGACTGGCCAACGGAAACGAGACCGACGTGGACTGCGGCGGCCCCTGCCCGGCCTGCGCCTTCAACCAGGACTGCGCGACCTTCTCCGACTGCCAGAGCGGGATCTGCGGCGCCAACCTGCGCTGCTCCTACGGCGAGAGCTGCGCCCACATCCTGTCGGCCTCGCCCATGGCGCCCGACGGGCTGTACCTGATCGATCCCGAGCTGGACGGCTACCTGCCCCTGTGGGCCTACTGCGACATGACCACCGACCGGGGCGGCTGGACCCTGGTACTCAACTACCTGCACTTGGGCGGCACCAACCCCCAGCTCTACAACAGCCCGGATCGGCTGCCCTGGCTGGTGTCCAGCGAGCTGGGCGAGGACGAGCAGGGCACCTTTTCCTGGCGCCACGCCCAGAACCAGCTGTTCGCCAACCTGGCCGTCGACGAGCTGCGGTTCGAAGGGGCCACCTCGGCCCACGGCCGGGTGATCCACTTCAAGACCGATCTGCTCAACTGCATCGACTACTTCGCCACCGGCACCGGCACTTGCGAGGGGATCCAGTACCGCTACTTCCCGCTGCCGGGCCACACCGGCCTGCTGCCCGACGTGGCTGACGGGTTCGCCGCCGGCCGGGCGAACCAGGCCATGACCGACTTCCCGTTCTACACCGAGGACTGGGAGGGTCAGATCATCACCTGGGCCATCCGGGGCGAGGAGGCCCACTGGGCGCTGGATCACGGCCGGACCATGAGCACCCTGGACACCCTGCACCGGGTTTGGGTGCGGGCGGCGCCCTCCCACTGCAGCGACGGAACCCTGAACCACTCCGAGTCCGACCTGGACTGCGGCGGGATGTGCGGCGGGTGCGCAGACGGCCAAACGTGTGTCGATGACTTCGACTGCGTCAGCACCTGCGTGGACGGCACCTGCGCCACCCTGCCCAACTGCACCGAGATCAAGCTGGCCAGCCCGGCATCCGGAGATGGCCTCTACCGGATCGATCCGGACGGAGACGGGCCGCTCGCCCCCATGGACGCGTACTGCGACATGACCACCGACGGCGGCGGCTGGACCCTGGTGGCCAACTACCTCCACCGGGCCGGGACCGATCCGGTCCCCTGGATCCTGGACGATCGGCTGCCCCTGCGCCAGAGCGACCGGCTGGGCAAGGACGAGGACGGTACCCCATTCTGGGGCCACGCCAGCACCGATCTGCTGGCCGCCTTCGACCCCCAGGCGGTCCGCTTCAACGGCCGGACCTCGGGCCACGGGCGGGTGATCGACTTCAAGTCCGACGAGCCCGGCTGCCTGCTCTACCTGACCGGTGATCAGGCCCGCTCGTGCGACGGCATCGCCGATCGACACACCATCCTGCCCGATCACACCGCCAACCTGCCAGGCAGCATGGACAGCGCGGCCTTCCTGGCCGGCGAAGAGGCGATGGTTTTCATGCCGTTCTTCCAGATGGACGTGGCCGGCTTCCTGGTCGGCTACGGCAACTGGCAGGTGGACGACTGGGACGCGGGCACCGACAACCACACCCTGCACCGGGTGTACATGCGCAGCGTGCCGCGCCACTGCTACGACGGCCAGGTAAACGAGGGCGAGCTGGATGTGGACTGCTCGGGCCCTTGCCCGGCCCGCTGCGGCCCGGATCAGGCCTGCCAGTACCACACCGACTGCGCCACCGGTTACTGCGACCAGAGCGTTTGCGTGGTCCAGGCGGACTGCAGCCATGTGCTGTGGGCCAACCCGGCCGCCCCGAGCGGCGACTACCTGGTGGACCTGGATGGCGACGGCGGGCTGGACCCGATGACCATCTCCTGCGACATGACCACCTCCGGCGGCGGCTGGACCCTGGTGCTCAACTACCTCCACCAGGGCAACACCAACCCGGCGGTGGTGGCCCTGGCCGACCGGCTGCCGTTGCGCGGCGCGGAAGTGCTCGGCCTGGACGAGTCGGGCACGCCGGCCTGGGGTCACGCCAGCCCGGCCTTGCTGGACCTGCTCGACGTGGGCGAGCTGCGCTTCGACGCCCGGACCACGGCCCACCCGCGGCGGATCCACTTCGCCACCGCCAGCCCGATCTGCATCGTCTACGCGATCAGCGGCCAGGGCGGCTGCGGGGCCATCGCCCAGAACCACCGGGACCTGCCGGGCCACAGCGCCTACCTGCCACGCGAGGCAAGCCACTTTGCCAGTAACGAAGGCGATCTGGCCTTGACCAGCCACACCTTCTACACCGGCGGCATGTTCCACTGGCTGATGAACTACAATGGCCGCTGGGAGGTGGACGACTACGTGGGCAACGATGATCACCACACCCTGCACCGCATCTGGGTGCGTTCCACGCCCGATCACTGCGAGAACGGCCAGGCCGATCCGGGCGAGGAGGGCACCGACTGTGGCGGCTTGTGCCCGAACGCCTGCGCGCCCCTGGCCGCCGGAGAGCCGTGCACCGACCACCACCAGTGCGCCACCGGGGTGTGCCAGGCGGACGTGTGCACCCTCATGCCCCACTGCTCCGCCATCCTGGCGGCCGACCCGGCCGCGCACAGCGGGGAGTACCAGATCGACCCGGACGGCGACGTCGGGATGGACCCGTTATTCGCCTCCTGTGACATGATCGCCGACGGCGGCGGCTGGACCCTGGTGCTCGACTACATGCACATGGGCGGGACCGATCCGGCCCTGAACCCGCGGATCGACGACCTGCCCCTGCGGGGCAGCAACATCCTGGGGGCCAACGAGGCCGGCACCGGCCACTGGGGCCACGCGGCCAACAGCCTGCTGGCCCTGCTGGATCCCACCGAGGTGCGCTTCTTCGGGACCACCGCGGCCCACGGCCGCAAGCTGCACTTCAGCACTGTCGCCGCCCGGGTGATCAGCTACTTCACCACCGGCCTGGGCAACTGCAGCGGGCTGCAGGCGGCCAACAAGGTGCTGCCCGGCCACACCGGCCAGCTGCCCCACGTGGCCACCTCCTTTTACTCCGACCAGGGCGATGAGGCCATGACCGCCTTCCCGTTCTACGGGCCCTGGGGCGCCAGCAACATCCACTGGGGCATCGGGGCGCTTACCCGCTGGGAGGTGGACGACTTCCCCGGTGGCCCCCAGAACAACACCCTGCACCGGATCTGGGTGCGTACCTGCCCGCGCCTCATGGCCGACGACTTCGAGGACGGCGAACTGGCGGGCTGGACCGCCGTGGACCTGCCCGGCGCGGCCGGCGGTCCGTCCGACTGGCAGGTGGTCGGGGGCTGGGCCTTCGACACCACCAACATCGGCGGCAACGCCTCCGGGGGCTACTGCTCCGACCGCCTGGGGACCATCCTGTACTGGGACGACCCGGCTGCCATGGACTGGCGCGACTACCGCTACGCGGTCGACCTGCGCTCGGGCGACAATGACGGCATTGGGATCGTGTTCCGCTACCAGGACGAGGACAACTACTACAAGCTGGACATGGACAACGAGAACTGCAACCAGACCCAGCTCATCAAGAAGGTCGACGGGGTGGAGACGGTCCTGGCCACCGACCCGGTCGATCACCCCCAGGGCCCGATCTTCCACCTGGACGTGGATATCACCGGCGAGACCATGACCGTGCGCCTCAACGGCCGCGCGCTGTTCGGCGGCGTGATCTACGATCCCGAGCTGGAGACCGGCACGGTCGGCTTCTACGGCTGGGGCTCGACGCCCATCGAGTTCGACAACCCGCAGGTGTTCGCGGCCTGTCCCTGATCGCCAGCGTCAGCGCCCACCAGTTGCGGTACGATCGGCTCCGTACTCGACGACGACTACAGTGACTCTTTTTTTTCAGCCAGGCAGGCGCCCATGGAAACGAGAACCGGCACGGCGATGGGCATCGCACTGGTCTCCCTTCTCGCCGCTCAGGTCCGGGCTGACCCGAAGGGGATCGACTGGCGCCAGGTGCTGGAGCCCAGTTGCTGGCCATACGAGCAGGCCCGAACCGGCGACGTGACCTTCTTCACCGTCCGCTGCCGCAGCACGGGCGAGGCCAGCCTTTGGCGGTTGGACCAGGAGGCGTCCGCACCGGTTCGGGTCGTCACTGTGCCAAACAGCGCCTGGCACCTTAGCGCCATGGACAGCAGGCTGGTCTTGCCCGAGCCGTTGGCCCCGATGAGGCCGATGCGGTCTTTGGGGTGTATGTGCAGGCCGAGGCCTTCGAACAGGGTTCGGTGGGCGAGGATCTTGGCGATCCCGTGGCAGGAGACCAGGGTGCTCATGGCGGGGGCTACCTAAACCAAATTCCAATGCCGATCATTTGGTAACTTTCCCATTCTTTCCAGTATTGGCCCATGTTGGAATAACCTTGAAAAGCTTCAAAGAATACAAACTGCCGTGTCTTGGTCTTCGCCGGATCCCCCAACTCGACCCCGAGCTGGAAGGAGGTGTTCACGCTCCAATCGTTTTCTTGCCTGGACTGAAAATCCGCGGCCGCGAACATAGGTTGATTGAAGAGTTTGAAGTTGTATTCCGCACCCAATTGGGCCGTAAACTTGTATTGAAGCTCGACCGGCCAGGCGTGAACGTTGAACATGCCGCCGCCGTAAAATCTAAACCCGTTCCAGCGAAAAGCGTAAAGCGCCCTTATCCCCTCCCGGGAATAGTCGAACAATTTCCGTCCTTTGAACAAGATTTCGTCGCCCAGGTGGGAACTTTGGTGATGGATGAAGGTTTCGATCTCATGGGGCCCGTGCTTGTAACCCACGGCGACGCCGCCGATGAAATCCATGTTCAGCAAATCAAAAGATTCTGAAGCTACGTCGAACCGCGAGGTGAAGACGCCGCGGGCGGTGACGGTTAAACGTTCTTCAGGCGACCATTCGTAACTAAAGACGCCTAAGTCGCCCCCGGCGTTGATATCCATGTAGAGCCGCCCTTTGTTGTACATAAAACCGAAGCGTAAGTGAGGCGCCCGAGGGTCGGCCTTGGCCGGGCTAAAGACCGGCCCGCCGTCGGGCCATAAAGCCCATTTCCCTAATGCCGCATCCTGGGCCGGCTCATACGCCTCGCCTGGAGCTTGCAAATCAACCGACCCCTTTATTTCCGCCGCCGAGCCTGCTGCAGGTGACAAGAAAAAAACCATGAAAAAAAAAGAAAGAGCGCTTGGGCTCAAAGGAGTTTTTGTTCGTCCGCATGCGTTTCGATTTATTGCTGGTCCCATTGAGTTCCTCCGGCTGAAAGCCGAGACGGTTGGTGGATGACGTAAAAAAAAAGATGTTAGCATTGTTCAAGATTTTTTTTCAAGATGGTTTCATGTGTTGAACAAAACCGTTCGCTCGCGATTGCTTCGAGTGCGTGTGTCTGGTTGCACACGTTGACCGGGTGTCAATTGCCACTCGATCAAGCCCCCAAAGGTCCGCATCCGCTTGTTACTACTGCAGTTTTACAATTGTGTGGAATGGCACGCCGATTGCTACGAACTTGGTTATGCTAGAAAGAAAGGAGATTCTCATGGCGCTAAGAACTCATCCCGTACGCCCCGTGGAGCGGGGTGCGGTAAAGGCGCAGATCGTCGTCTTCGCAGTATTGAACCTGAGTCTGTCTGCCACGGCCTGGGGAGGGGACGATGTCTTCTGGCGAGCGATCCAGCTTCTCGATCACCCTGTCCAATATGCGTCGGCCGAGAAGATGATTCGCGAAGCCAGTGCCAAGGGCCTGAATGTTCTCTTGACAGCCGCCCTGGTCGCGGGCGAGGACGGATCGATGGCCGGAGCGGTTGGCGAGATGGGCTGTCCTGTCAACCTGTTCAGCCAAATCCACAGTGGCCGCAGATTGGGAAAAAAACGAGGAACTCTGCTTCAGAATCGCATCGGACGACTCATCGTTCGCATGCTGATCCAGGATCAGAAACTCCAGCAATCGCGAATACGATCACCGGTCTCACTTGAGCAAAGGTTTGCCATTGTGAGCCTCATCGATCGGCCAAAGCAGTTGCTGAAGGTTCTGGAATCGGTGGATTTCGCACCCGATCCCAGCGTTTCCAAAACCGCCAAAGTCGTTTTGTTGTGTCTCCTCCAGCGAGCCTCTCAACCCGGACAGACCTTGCCTCCCAAGCTCATTTCAGCGCTCTCTCGGTTCGAGAAGAAACACGCCTCCGGTTTTACACCTCAACGGGAGGTACAACGTTGTCTGAATCCATCGGATTTACCTGATTCCGTGGTGTCTGGCCTCATCGGGCAGAATTTGTTCGCAGCAAGGCTGGTCAATGCCGGCTACTCGTCCCCCATTCGGATCGACCTGGAGTCAGAGAGGGCCAGAACCAACCCGCTCCTTATCGAAGCAGCGGCCCGTCAAGGCGTACCCGGGGTCGATCAGGCTATCGACCAGGCTGTTTTCTGCGCAGGCAAGGTCGAACGCAGCACTTCCCTGCTTGGCTTCCTCGGCGACTCTGGGGCAGCCGATCGGGCGGCCGCCATCGCCAAGCGCTGTCCTCTCGCCCGGGCCGCAGCCACAACGGCTCTGATCCACCTTGGCGATCCCCGTGCCGTTGCCTATTTCCAAGATGCGATGCGAAAGCCGGTTCATCACAAATCCGAGCTGGAACGCGCTGTTGTACAGCGATACACGCCAGCGATTGGGACCATTATCAAGCAGATGGCCGCCCGCGGAGATCGAGATGCCAAGAGACTGCTGCAGGCACTAGGAACCGCGGGAAAGTCCCTGCCCTGAACCTGGAATAGGGGGAGGGGGACGGGAATAGGGGGAACTGGCGTTTGCGTGCGGGAGGCCTACTCGAGAAGCTTCGAGTACCGGGGGCTCTTGCGTACCGCCTCGAGCGCCGGATCGAGCTCGAGCTCATCGAACGACACATCCGCCTCGCGCTTGGCGGTTTCGAGGTGCGTCAACGCCATGTTCACTTTGCCCATGTGGCCGTAGGCGCGAGCCAAATTCAGGTGAGCGTACGCCCGGTCCCTGCAGTGTCTCGACCCCTTGGCGAGCCCGATCGCCTTCTGGCTGCTGGTGATCGCTCCCGCGTCGTCGCCGCGCAGGAGCTGTACGTAGCCGAGCCTGACGTGCGCGCGGGCATGGTCGGGCGCCAACTTCAAGACCTCCTGCAGCGTTTTCTGCGCACCCTCGAGGTCATCGGCGTCGATCTGACGACTCGCAAGCTCCGTGAGCAGGTAGGACGACGACGGTACGAGCGCCGCCGCCTTTCTGGTCTCCTCCACGGCCAGCTCGGCTTTGCCGAGCTTGGCGTTGTTGTACGCGATCTTCGCCAATACCCACGGCTGATTCGGCGCGACCCCCAGGTACCGGCGAAAGGCCGCCCTGCTCTCGCGCAACCGACCGAAGTGCAACAACAGCTCGGCCAGACTGCCACGCCCGTGTAAGAAACCAGGGTGCGCCTTCACCGCTTCACGAAGGATCTTTTCCGCCTCATCGAAGCGCCCCTCACGCATGAGCACGAAGCTCCGTGCCAGGATCGTCAGCGACGTGCCGCCCGGCTGCAAGGCGACCGCTCTGTCGAGCAGATCCAAGGCCTTCTTCGTATCGCCGCCCATCGCCTTGGCGAGACCGAGCGCAGCCCACGCATCGCCGTAGCTCGGCGCCATCTTGGTTGCCGCGGTCGCGAGCTTTGTTGCCTCTTCAAGTTGCTCGGCCGTAACACCCATCGTCGCCAGAGGATTTGCAGCTCGTGGCGACAGGGATTGTTGCCGCAGGAGCATCAGCACCCGCGTCGTGTTGGCCACGGCATCGACCGGCGGCGAGACTTTGCCTTCGTTCGTCCCGCGCAGTTCGCCGCCGATGACCTTCGCCAACCGCGCGGCGATGAGATCCTCGACTCCCGCGAGGTCGGACAACGGCGCATCGAGCTTCACGGTGGCCCGTGTCTTGCCGGTTTCCACCTCGACCACTCGTGCAGTGCCGCGAAGCTTTCCGCCCTCGAGTGCAGCACGCCCTACCACGAGCAAGCGCGCCCCGAGGTGACGGCCGAGCTTTTTTACCGCTTCCGCCTTCGACAGATCGCCCGATGTCACACGCGCCTGACGCATCGCCGCGGCGACTTGCCGGCCCGTGTAGGAGCTCAGGTCGTCGCGTGAGAAAAGACGCCGGTTGAGCCCTTCGGAGACCGCCACGCCAACCCAGGCCGAAGCGGCCTCCTCGAAGGCAAGAGGAGTAGCCGCGACGGTCATGCGATCGGTTGCCGTGCTTTGTTTCGGCGATTCCTTGGGAGGTGCCGAAGGCGGATGTACCGGGGGCGTCTGCGAGCACCCGGCCAACAGGACTAGGATCAAGCTGCGCGCCAACATCACACCACCTCCCAGCCGCACCCTCGTTCGGGGCTGTCTGTTCTGGGGAAGACGACCGTCACCTTGGGCATCTGACTGGAGCGGCGTTTCTCGGGTTCGAGCCGCGGCGGCTTCGACGTTAGCTTCTCGTCGAGCTTCTCGACCGGCATTCCGTCCAGAGTGATCCTGCCGTTGGAATCGACGCTCCCGTCGAACGACCGCAGGTTCTCAAAGCTGCGCATGCCTTCTTCCCTGACGAGCATCTCTCCCTCGATCTTCGTGCCGGTAATCTTGCCGCGGTACAGATTCTCGAGCTTGTATCTCTCGCCTTCGAACTCGGGGTACATCACACGGTAGGCGGTGATTTGGTTGCCGCTCTGCCAGATCAAGACTTTGCGATCGCCGCGGAGCGACCTGATCTCCCAGACCCCGGTCAGATCGCTACCCGGCGCTGCATCCAGCGGCACACCGAACAGCATTGCAGACATCAGCGGAACGAAGAAAAAGAAGCGCATGACTTCCTCCCTGTTATCGCTGTACCATCGACCAAGAGACCGGCGTTGTCAATCTTTAATGGCAAGCAAGCACCGGAAGGGCGATTGACGCAAATGCTCGATATCTATGTAGATGCGGACGCTTGCCCGGTCAAACAGGAAGTGTACAGGGTTGCGAGACGCTGCGGACTGAATGTGATCATCGTCAGCAATTCCCACATCCAGACTCCGCGCGACGATGTTCGCATCAGCTGCGTCTCGGTCGGTAAGGGTGAAAATGCCGCCGATGACTGGATCGCCGAGCACATCGGCGAGGATGACATCTGCATCACTGCCGACATCCCCCTGGCAGCACGCTGCCTGGAGTTGGAAGCACATGCACTTGGACCTCGAGGCAAACCATTCACCCGGGAATCCATTGGGGATGTCCTTGCCACGCGCGACCTGTTGTCTTCACTGCGTGAATCCGGCCTGGTCGGCTCCGGCCCACCTCCAATCACCCAAAAGAATCGCTCCAGTTTCCTCAACAGCCTGGATCAAATCATTCAAGCGATTCGCAGGAAGGAACCGATATGACCTTCGTGCTATTCGTTCCTCACAGGAATCCCGGACTGCCCGAACTCGCGGGAGGTGGGCCATGAAATCGATTCACGCGCTTGTGGCGCTGATCCTTGCGGGCGCCCTGACGGCGCCGGCGGCGGCCGGCGAGAAATGCAGCATCGCCCTGGAGACGGCCGGGCGGCACGCCTGGACCCTGGAGATCGCAGAGTCCAGGATCACCGGGGACAAGACGAGCCTGGAAAAGGACGCGGGTGTGGTCTTCGGGTTCTTGTTCGGAAAGCCGACCCGTATCCGACTCCAGGACGACCGCCTGACCGGCAACCTGGCCGGGGAGCGGATCACGCTGCACGTGGAGCGCGCCGGCGACCAGACCGTGCTGCGCGGGCCGATCGGCGGGCTCCAGTCCAACGCCCGGGCGTCAGCCGACCGGCTCCTGCTCAACGCCCGGAACCTGTCGATCACCCTGAAGACCACCGACCCCGCCGAGTCCGAAAAGACCACCATGGCCGACGAGTCCGGCTTCGTGGTCATGACCTTCCAGGGCTGCGATCCCGCCATCCTGGGCCGGCGCCCCGAACTGCTGCTGGTGGTCAACTGGATGATCCACAACACCGACCAGGAACTACCCATCGGCCCCGACCCGGTGCCCCATGACGCTGCCAAGCAAGCTCGTGGCAAATGATACCAGGGCAAGTTACTAGACCAGACCCCTAGTTCGTCCTCCGACGCCTGCATGCGAGGAGCAGCCCTGACAGCAAGATCGCCAGGCCCAGGAGGCTGCCCTTGCCGGCGCCGGTGGCGCAGTCGACGTTGTCTTCTCCGCCGTCGGCGTGGACGATCGCGAAGTCCGTGACCAGCGAGGCCAGGTCGTTCATGTTGGTGTCGTTGAACGTCAGCAGATCCCGGCAGGTCAGGTCGTCGGCCAGCTTGACGGCGGCGACGGTGACGTTCTCGACGCGATCCCCGGTGACGGGGGCCGCGGGCAGATCGAAGGCGTGGGGAAACGCGGCCGGGACGGGGTGCAGGATCTGCCAGGAGCCGGCGTCCGAGGAGAAGAGCATGTGGACGAGATCGGTGCCCTCCGGCAGCGATGCGATCTCCAGTCGGCGGTTGGCCGCGTCGAAGGCGTGGACAGGACGCCGTCCACGACCGAGGCGATGTCGGCGTTTTCCGTGGCCCATTCGAAGACCAAGCCCGGGGCCATGGCGCCCGAGGTCATGAACGCGGTGGCGGCGAAGGTGACCTGGCTGCCGGTCCGGGTGACCGCTGACGCCGGGACCACCTTGCACGAGGACAGCCAGTCACCGATAATACTAGCCGATCTGGGCCAGGAAATGTGATAGAAAAGAGGGGCGGCGAGCTTTCTGCACCAGCCGTGGAAGGGGAAGGTCACCGATGTTTATACGAGCATTTTCAAGCCTGGTCTGGCTGGCGTCGACCCTGCTGCTCGCGGTTTCGTGCCAGTCCGTCGACGACCCCGATCCGCTCGAGGCGGCGCAGAGCATAACGTCGGACTGGCTGATCGAGCGCCTCGAGGCGCTGTCCTCGGACCTCATGGAGGGCCGCGACAACCTCAGCCCGGGCGGGGAGAGGGCGCGGGAGTACCTGGTCGGGCAGATGGAGGAGATCGGGCTGCAGCCGGCCGGGACGGACGGGTGGTACCAGGCCTTCGACGAGGGGGTGAACATCGTCGGCCTGGTGCCGGGGAATGATCCGGAGCTGGCCGGCGAGTACGTATTGATTGGAGCGCATTATGATCATCTGGGCGTGGCCGGCGCGGCCTCCAGCCAGTGCCGAGCGGATTCCCCGGACGACCTGATCTGCAACGGCGCGGCGGACAACGCGACCGGGTGCGTGGCGGTTCTTTCTATCGCCAGGACGCTTCTCGAGTCCGGGGTCGGACCGGGGCGCTCCGTGATCGTCGTGCTGTTCGACGCCGAGGAGGACGGCCTGCTGGGCAGCCGGTACGTGGTGGACACGAAAGAGATCGTGAGGCTCGACGATCTGGCGGCCGTGCTCAACGTGGACTGCATCGGCACGCAGATCTTCGAGGGCGTCGAGTCCACTTTCGCGATCGGCATCGAGCACACCGTGGGGCTGCGCGATCTCGTCCTGTCCGACAGCGAGGCCCTCGGCCTGACCACATTTCCGGTGTCCTCTTTCTTCGACGGCTCCGAGGACGGCGAGCGCAGCGATCACTACCCGTTCCGGCTTGCAGAGATCCCCTCGATCTTCTTCAGCTCCGGCGCGCCCGCCGAGTACCACACCCCGGCAGACGAGGTCGGCATCGTCGACGTGGAGAAATTCCTGCAGACCACCCGGCAGGTGTTCCTCATGACCGTGGACGTGGCGGGACTGGAGACGCGCCCTGGATTCTCAGAAGAGCCGGTCAAGACGGTGGACGACGCGGTCGCGCTCCACGCGCTCGGCGAGCTGGTGCTGGCCGACCCGGAAGCGGCTGGCATGGACGACCCGGTCATGATCGAGGTCCTCGAGGGCTGGATGGAGAAGCTCCAGGGATACATCGACGATCCCCCGCAGACCGAGCAGGAGTGGGAGGAGTACCGGGAGTTCGTCCGCTCGGTCATCCAGACGGTCTACCTGTTCATGGGCAGATAGGCAGGCGAAGGCCTCTACGGATCAGAGCTCGGCGATGACCTTGTCGGCCACCACCGACATGGCGGGCAGCAGGTCCTCGACCCTGGTCGATTCGACCTGGTGCGAGATGCGGGTCTGGATCTTGCCGCTCTTGCCGTCGGCCAGGTTGATCTGCACGACGAACACGTCGCCCATCTTTGAGATGGTGCCCAGCACGAAAAGGTTCGCCTGGACCTTCTCGCCCACCTTGGACAGGCAGTCCTCCTCCTCGCACTGGCCGAACATCATCAGCATCTCCTTCTGCTGGAGCAGCTTGCCCAGGTCGCCGGGGCAGAACAGCTCGACCTTGTTGTGCTTGCTCAGCTCGGTGCAGAACGAGTCCGCCAGGGTGGAGGCGGTGCTCTCCTCGATGCCCTTTCCGGTAAAGGGCTTGATGATCACCCGGGGCAGATCCTTGGCATCGGCCTGGGTGGTGACCGTGGTCTTGGAACCGCCCGAACCGCGGTGAGCTTCACAGGCTTGCAGCGCCATGGCTCCCACGGCCAGAATCGCGACAACCGACATGTTCCAACGCATCTCACACCTCCAGCGCGATCCGGCACGGACCGCGATTCGATTGTCTAGCTCTTCCGCTTGCCCGCCCCGGCCTTGGAACTCTTTTCGGTCCCGGATTCTTCGCCCAGAGGCTCCACCGTCACTTCCAGTCGCTTCTGCACGTCGGCCAGCGGAAAGGGCATCTTCTCTTCGTTGTAGCCCACCCTGACGTCCACGATCAACCCCTGGTCGTCGAGGATGTACATCGTCGGAAAAGAACCGATGGCGTAGCGGCGCTGCAGGGCCTGGAATCGGTCCTTGAGAACCGGGAAGGTGAACCCTGATTTGCCGACGTACTTGACCACCTCGTCGATCTTCTCCTTCTTGAAATCACAGTTTACCACAACCACGCCCAGACCGTCGCCCTTGTAGCGATCGTACAGTCTCTGCAGGAACGGCAGCTCCTTGCGGCAGGGTTTGCAGTCGATGTTGAAGAAGCTCAACACCAGCAGCTTCTTCTTGTCCGGGGCCCTGGCGCCGACCAGCTTGTCCAGAAACACCCGCTTGGCGCCGCAGGACTCGGGATTGTAGGTGTTGATGAAAAAATTGGGCGCCCTGGTGCCTTTCTCGAGGCCCTTCCTCTCGCCCGCCGTGCCGCTGGCGGCTATCAGGAGCAATCCTACCGCCAGGGCGGTCGCCAACCCGATTCGAGTATCGATCGTCTTCACGCTAATCGCCTCCTGAACCGGCCCTCTCCCCCAGGCGCTGCGCCAGGTCGGCCTGCACCTCTTCCAGGGGCACGTTGAACTGCTTGTCGGCCGCATCGGCTCGCGCGGCCATGTCCTTTACCGCGACCACGCCCTCGGCCAACTCGCTCTCTCCCAGCATCAACACGAAACGGGCCCCGTCCTTGTCCGCCCGCTTCATCTGCGACTTCATGCTGCCGCGCCGGACGTCCGAGATGACCTTGAACCCGGCGCGGCGAAGTCGCTGCATGAGTCCCAGGGCCTCGTGCCAGCCCTCGTCGCCCCGCGTGACCACGAACAGCACCGGCGGGTCTTCGGGCGCGGGCAGGCTGGCAAGCAGGTTCAGAAGGATCCGGTCCAGTCCCGACGCGAAGCCCACCCCCGGAACCGGAGGACCTCCCAGTTCGGCCACCAGGCCGTCGTAATGCCCCCCGCCCGCGACCGCGTCCTGGGCACCCAGGCCCTCGGCCTTCAATTCGAATGTGGTCCGGTCGTAGTAGTCCAGCCCGCGGACCATCCGGTGATCGAGCCGGAAATCCAACTCGAGCGTCTCGAGGCCGGATCGGACCGCCTCGAAATGCTCGCCGCACGCCGGGCAGAGGTCGTCGATCATCCGCGGTGCGCCCTCGACCGCCTGGATGCAGGTATCTTCCTTGCAGTCGAGCACCCTCAGAGGGTTAATCGAGAGCCGGCGCTGGCAGTCGTCGCACAGCCGGTCCGCACGCTCCTGAAGGTAGGCCACCAGCTTTTCCCTGTATCCGGGCCGGCACTCCCGGCAGCCCTGGGAGTTCAACTCCAACGAGGTCCCGGTCAGGCCGACGGCCTCCATGCACTCGACCATCAGGTCGATCATCTCCACGTCGGCGGCAGGATCCGCCGATCCGATCAACTCCGCGCCCATCTGGTGGAACTGCCGGTAGCGACCCTTCTGGGGGCGTTCGTGGCGGAACATGGGGCCCAGGTAGTACAGGCGATTGACCGGCTGCCGGCGGGCCAGGTTGTGCTCCACGAAGGAGCGGACAACCGAGGCGGTCCCCTCTGGACGCAGGCTCAACCTGCTGCCGTCGCGGTCTTCGAAGGAATACATCTCCTTGGCGACGATGTCGGTCTCCTGGCCGATGGAGCGGGCGAACAGCGAGGTCTGCTCCAGGATCGGGGTGCGGATCTCGCAATAGCCGTATCGCGAAAGAATCTCGATCAGCTGGCGCTCCATGCGCTGCCACCAGGGACTCTGGTCGGGCAGGATGTCGCGCATGCCGCGGATGGTTTTCAGTGCATCTTTCGTCATGGTCTCATGTCCCACAGATCTCGACGAACCGGCCGCCGGTCCATTCAACCCGGCGAAAGAACGAACATTCCGGCCGTCCAGGTCGGCTCCAATCTATCAGCGCACGTGCTGTTGTGTCAATCGGGTTCCGGATCGGCCTTGGCCGCCCGTTTGCACTCGGGTTTTCCGTCCGGGAGCCCCATCGGCTTCGCGAGGAGGTCTTTGCCCAGGATCCGCCCGGCGATCCGCCGCCGGTCAAGGTACAGCTGAAGGAGTTTTTTCATCTCCAGCACCTGCTTCTTATCTTCGGCGCAGGCCAGCCGCTGCTGCACCTCGACGGCCGCCCGGTCGTCGACCACGACCCGGATGAGCACCGGCAGTTTCTCATCCCGCAGGCGGTCGAGGGCGTTGTTGTCGGTCCACAACGGCAGGACCATCAGGTCGGCGAGTTCGGTGCGCACCAGCCCGTCTCCGTAGTCCTTGCGCACGGCGGAGAAGCGCACCATGGCGCCGTCCCTGGTGTTGCCCATGCGTTCGGGCTGCAGCCCGTGCACGTAGAAGCGCGACTGGTTGGACAGGAAGTTGCCCAGGCTGTAGGCCACCAGGCAGATGCGCCCGTCGACAGCGCGGTAGACCTCGACCGGTTGCAGCACGTGGGGGTGGTGGCCCAGGATCACGTCCACCCCGCCCTCGAACAGCCGGTGGGCCAGGTCGATCTCGCTCCGGCCGGGAGCGGTGCGGTACTCGGTCCCCCAGTGCAAGGACAGGATCACCAGTTCGGCCCCGGCCTTCCGCGCCGCGGCGACCTCCTCGAGGGCCAGCTTCTCGTCGAATTCGAACGCGCACGGCTTGCCGGCGCCCTTGTTCAGGCGCTGGTTGTACAGGGTCGAGCCGGCCATGAAGGCCAGCTTGATGCCGTGGACCTCCACGATCTTCGCTGCCCTGGCCTGCTTGCAGGTCCTGCCCGCGCCGGCATAGACCAGCCCGGACTCGTCGAGGTGGTCGAGGGTCTCGACCAGCCCCTTCCGTTTCTGGTCGTAGACGTGGTTGTTGGCGATCGAGACCAGCTTGACGCCGACTCCCACCAGCGCCTGAAGCAACGGCAGCGGAGCGTTGAAACGGTAAGGGATGGTCTTGCGTCCCGTCCTGGGCGCAATGGGCGTCTCCAGGTTGACGAACACCAGATCTGCCTTGCCCAGCTCCTCGCGCACCCCATCGAAGAGGTCGTCGAAGCCTCCGTGGTTGATCGATTTTCCTTTTTTGTTCTTCAGGTCCGCATCGACGGCCGAGCGCAGCACGTCTCCGTGGGCGATCACGTCCCCGACCGCGGCGATCCGTACAGTTGCCAGTCTTCTCGGCGGCTCGGGCTTTTTCACCGCGGCCCCGGGCGCCGGCGTCGGCTTCAACGCGGGCGGAGCCGGCGGGAGCGCGGGCCGGGACGGTTCTTCGAGAGGCTTGCTCGACGCTGGCGACCGCCTGCATTCGCACTCGTCGCTCGCGGGCCTGGATGCGCGGAAGCAACCCGTCCAGACAAACGCGACCAGCACAAAGACAAGGACAAGCCATCGTGGACCCGACAAGACGACCTCTCAGTTCTTCTTGCGCCCTTTTCGCCGGATGGCGCGGGTGAAGCCCTTGCCGAACAGCCAGTCCAGGGTGGGGCCCATGGTGCGGAGCACCGGCGGCAGGTCGGGCTCGCTCAGGCACGGGAAGAAGCGCGGGTGCTTGCCGCCCCAGGCCCGGTAGTTATCCCGGTTGTTCACGGTCACCAGGACCTTGCCGCGGGGCATGTGGCAGAGCACCAGCGGAAACAGGCGGCAGGTGATCGGCTGCAGGTCCGTCTGATCGATGCCCAGCTTGCGATGCACGGAGTGCAGGTGGCAGCGGATCCTGCCCCGCGAGTCGATCTGCGAGAACACGCAGCGGTCGCCGGGCCTGCACAACGAGTCGCCGTCCTCATCCAGGAAGAACCGCGGGATGCGACCCCGCCTCGAACCGATGACCCCCTCAAGCCTCGGCTCGCGCCTGCGCAGGTGGTCGGCCAGGACCTTCCGGTGCCTGCCGAGCCGGGCCCGCTCGGCGGGCGTCAGGTAGACGGTCAGGTCCGCGCAGCAGGAGCGACAGCTTCCGCGGTCGACAGCCGGAGAACAGCGCTCGGGCACGCAGGCGAAGCGCGAGTCCAGGAGGGCCCGGTCCACCTGCACCCCGCCGACCTCCATGATCTGGTCAGCCGACATGCGACGCAGCAGCCAGCGGTCGTAATGCTCGTCGCTGTCGTCGTCCTCGTCCGGATCCGGCGTGTTCAGCCAGCGCCTCACCCGCGGATCGAGCTGCGACATGAAATCGGTATCTTTTTTCTTTCGTGTCACTGCGGCACGCGATACCACCCCAAAGGCCGTAGGTCAAGCTATCCCCCCGCAGGTGCGGTTGCGTCCCTCTCTCTTCGCCCGGTACAAGGCCTCGTCCGCCCGCTGGACGAGCTCCTCGCGCGAGATCGGTCTTCCCTTGTCCATGGTCGCCACCCCGGCGCTGGTGGTAACGCTGTCCGCAACGCTCGAGCCCGCGTGCTCGATACCCAGTCCCTCCAGAGCCGTGCGCATTCGCTCGGCCACCAGCAGCGCTGCGGTCTCCCCCATGCCCGGCAGCAGGATCGCGAACTCCTCGCCGCCGTACCGGGCCACCACGTCGCCGGACCGCCTGGTGACGGAGCGCAGCACATCGGCCACGCGCTTGAGGCACTCGTCGCCGGCCAGGTGTCCGTAAGTGTCGTTGTAGTTCTTGAAGAAGTCGATATCCACCATGATCAGGGACAGCGTCCCGGCGTCCCTCTGCGCCCGATGCCATTCGAGCTCCAGCAAGGCATCGAACTGGTAGCGGTTCGCCACTCCGGTCAACCCGTCCAGCACGGAGCGGCGGTGCACCGCCACGAAGCGGTAGCGCATGATCAGGCACAGCGACAGGACGAAGAACAGCAGGCCCCAGGGCGTGATCGGCGGCTGCCAGGTGGTCCAGGCCACGACCACGTCCACCAGGACGCACACGCCCAGCACCGACATGCCCGCGGTGAAGATCAGCGCCTCCGGATTCCTCCGGATGGCGGCCATGAGCAGGCTGGCCATGCCCACGCCCAGGCCGATCACCACCAGCACGTTGAAGGGCCGAATGGTGCCCGGCAAATCGAACACCCCCAGCGCCGACAGTCCCAGAGCCGCCAGCGCGTAGGCGGCGAAGGACCAGCGCATCCACTTCAAGACCCGACGGAACCCGATCCCGTGGGTCTCCTCAACCACCGCCAGGAGAGCTGCCGGCGCCAGGTAGATGGCGGCCAGCCCGAGATAGGTCCACCACAGCGGGGCATGCCAGATGAACTGCTTCAGTTCGGTCTCGGAGAAGGTCCACACACCCATCAACAGGGAGAACACGCCCAGGGCGAAGGCCGAGCGGCGTTCCCGCCAGAGCACGGCGAAGGCGAAGGACATGACGGCGACGAAACCCATCATGAATGCCAGCACCACCCGGTCCAGGTCGCGGCGCAGGATGGTGCGGACGTGATGCGCCCCGGACGCCAACACCGGATCGTGCACGATCCCTATGTCGCCGATGCTCGACTGGATCCTGAACGCCAGTATCTTTCCGCCGAAATCGTCCGGCAGCGGAACGGCGTGCCAGGGCCAGCCGACGAACTCCACGTCCCCACCCGGCACCAGCTCCCCGAAGCCGTAGATCAGCTCCCCGTCGAGGAAACTCTCGAAAACGATGTCCACGCTGTGCAGGTACAGGCTCGGATCCCGCCCGCCCCAGTCCGGCAGCACGGTGCGCAGCCACAGACCGCGGTTCTCTCCCCTGCCCGGCAGATCCTCCAGCACATCGGTCCGCGTCCATCCCTCGGCCCCGGCAGGCTCGACCGCCCACGTCAAGCGCCCGTCCTCTTCCACCGGCGAATCGCCCCAGCGGTACTCCCACCCCCCTGAGACGATCACGGAAGTCACCGGCGACTCCCCGGCCGACGCGGGCGCACCTGCGGCAACGATCCACAGAAAGATGTGTCCGGCAACCCGGAAAAAGGACATCGAACCGCCCTCCCCTCAAACTACTCGGTTCAGCTATCTATAATGACCCCGACCCGGTCAGTCGTCCTTGTTGAGTTGCTCGCGCAGCTTGCGGATCCACTCGCCGCCTTTTCTGGTGGCGCCCTTGCCCACGTCGCGCAGGAACTTGAACAGCGGGTCCTCGGTCTCGGCCAGGGATTCCCCGTAGGAGCGGGCCGAGGCGGCGAACTCGTCGTAGACCTTGGCATCGTCCTCGTGGCCGCGTCGCTCGTACTCGCCCTCGAGGATCTTCCGGTACTCGCCCTCCTCCACCCACTTCTTGGCCTCGCCGAGGCGCAGCACCGGGAACGGGTGGCGGCGGCCGATCAGGTTGAGGATCTTGTAGAAGGAGTCCAGCTTGTCCCCGCCCTTCTCGTAGTCCTCGGCCTGGCGGATGAACTCGTCCAGGTTCATCTCATCAACGTCGCCTCCGCCGGACATCTTCATGAGCGAACGGTAAACCACCGGCGGGTCCTGGACGCACAGCAGCCCGGCCCGGTCGGCGGAGAGCTCGCTCTTGCGATCCCACTCGGACAGGGCGGCGATGATGGCCCATATGGCCAGCCAGCCCATGGGGATGCCGAAGCGCACCACGGTCATGCGCAGCAGCATGTTCAGCATGGTCTTGTACAGGACGTGGTCGCTCATGATGTGGCCCAGCTCGTGGCCCAGGATGTACCGCTGCTCGTCGTCGTCCAGCATCCGCAAGGTGCCCGAGTTGATCACGATGAAGGGATTGTCGGTGCCGATGGCGCCGGCGTTGACGAACGGAGTCTGGGCCACGAACAGGTCCGGCTGGTCCTGGATGTCGAGGATCTGAAGGCACTCGGTGTAGAGCCCGTGCAGCCCTGAGAACTGGCGTTCGTTCACCCTCACGGCCGAGGCCAGGTAGATGGTCCGCAGGCTGCGCTCGCCCAGCAGCCCGAGCAGCTTCTTCAGGGCCACGTCGAAGCCCGGCACCCTTCGCAAGGCGGTCAGGGCCGCCCGGTCGGCCGGGTGCTCGATGGCCCGGACGCTGAGATCGGGAAATCGCTTTCTTTTCGGATTCTCGTCCATGGTCGCACCCTCCCTTTCGCCCTTCATGGATACCCCAAAAGGCCGCCGGTGCACAATGGTTCACTTTTTAGTGTTGCTTTCGGGGCGCTTGGGGAATAGCATGCGCCGCCAAAGACCGCCACGACTTCCTTCTCGAACCGAGACGGCCACCGGCCGAGGGAGCGCCCCGATGGAGATCATCAAATACTCCGAGGAGCACCAGATCTTCCGGAACGCGTTGCGCAGGTTCTTCGAAAAGGAGGTCATCCCCCACGTCGACGAGTGGGAGGAGGCCGGGATCGTGCCCAGGGAGATGTGGCGCATGATGGGCGAGCAGGGTTTTTTGTGCATGGACGTGCCCGAGGAGTACGGCGGCCTGGGCGCGGATTTTCTGTTTTCCGTCATCCTGATCGAGGAGCTGGCCCGGACCAACCACGCCGGCCTGGCCGCCCCGCTGCACTCGGACGTGGTGGTGCCCTACATCACGGCCTATGCCTCAGAGGAGCTCAAGAAAAAATACCTGCCCAAGTGCGTGTCGGGCGAGTGGATCACGGCAATAGCCATGACCGAGCCCAATACCGGGTCGGACCTGGCCAACATCAAGACCTCGGCGGTCGAGGACGGCGACGAGATAGTCATCAACGGCCAGAAGACCTTCATCTCCAACGGGATCAACTGCGACCTGCTCGTGCTGGCCGCCCGCGACCCTTCCTCCGAGGACCCTTACTCGGGCATCGACCTTCTGCTGGTGCCGGCCGACACGCCCGGGTTCGTCAAGGGCAAGCGCATCAAGAAGGTCGGCTGGCACAGCCAGGACACGGCCGAGCTGTTCTTCGAGGACTGCCGCATCCCGAAGGACAATAGACTGGGCGCCAAGGGCGGCGGTTTCATGATGCTGATGGAGAAGCTCCAGCAGGAGCGCCTGATATGCTGCATCGCGGCCGTGGCCGCGGCCGAGCTGATGCTCGAGATGACCATCGAGTACACCAAGGAGCGCAAGGCCTTCGGCCGGCCGATCTCGAAGTTCCAGAACACCCAGTTCAAGATCGTCGAGATGGCCACCGAGGTGAAGCTCGGCCGAACCTTCCTGGACAAGCTGATCGTGGACCACATGGAGGGCGCCAACTTCGTGGTCGAGGTGGCCATGGCCAAGTACTGGACCACCGAGATGGCCAAGAGGGTGGCCGACCAGTGCTTGCAGTTTCACGGCGGCTACGGTTACTGCGAGGAGTACCCCATCGCCAGGGCCTGGCGGGACGTGCGGGTGATGTCCATCTTCGCCGGCACGAACGAGATCATGAAGGGAATCGCAGCCAAGTTCATGGGCTTGTGAACACCAGAGCATAAGGGGATATCACAATGAGCGCCGAGAAATTCGTAGATCTGGTCGACATGCAGAAGAAGGCGGTGGCCGCCCACGGTCCCCGCAACCTGTTCGGCACCAAGGTGGACGGCGTCTGGAAGTGGGTCACCTACGCCGAGTTCGGAAAAAGGGTGGACGACTTCCGCGGCGGCCTGGCGCAGCAGGGCATCGTCAAGGGCGACGCTGTGGCAATAATCTCGTCCAACAGGGTCGAGTGGGCCGTGGCCGCCTACGCCACCTACGGGCTGGGCGCCATGTTGGTGCCCATGTACGAGCACCAGCTTCCCTCCGACTGGAAGTATATCATCGAAGACTCCGGCTCCAGGCTGCTGATCACGACCACCGGGGCGATCTACGAGCAGGTCAAGGACTGGCCGAACAAAATAGAAAAAATCGAGAAGGTGTTCAGCATGCACCTGCCGGCCGACGATCCCAACAGCTTCGCCGGCCTCGAGGCCGCCGGGCGCGAGAAGCCGGCCCCTGCCGTCGAGATTGATCCCGAGTCGGTCTGCGGGTTCATCTACACCTCGGGAACCACGGGCAAGCCCAAGGGCGTGCTGCTGACCCACAACAACATCGTCTCCAACATCAACGCCTCCCACGAGATCTTCCCGCTCGATCCCGAGGACTGCTCGGTGTCGTTCCTGCCCTGGGCCCATTCCTTCGGACAGGTCATCGAATTGCACGTGCTGCTTTCCATGGGGTGCCACGTGGCCTTCGCCGAGTCGGTCCAGAAGTTGATCGACAACTTCGGCGAGGTTCATCCGACCATCATGGTCAGCGTTCCCCGGATCTTCAACAAGATCTACGACGGGCTGCAGAAGAAGATGGAAGAGGCCGGCGGGCTGAAGAAGAAGCTGTTCTATGCGGCCATCGAAAACGCGGCCCATCGCAAGAAGCTGGAGGCCGAAGGCAAGAGCTCCTGGTGGGCCGACTTCAAGCACCGCCTGTTCGACAAGCTGGTCTTCTCCAAGGTCCGCGAGCGATTCGGCGGCCGGCTCAAGTACGCCTTCTCGGGCGGGGCGGCCCTGTCGCCCGAGGTGGCCGAGTTCATCGACAACGTCGGCATCATGGTCTACGAGGGCTACGGCCTGACCGAGACCAGCCCGATCGCCACCACCAACTACCGCGGCAACCGCAAGATCGGCACCGTGGGCAAGCCAATCCCGCTCGTGTCCATCAAGATCGACACCTCCGCGGTGGAGGACGACTCCGGCGACGGCGAGATCATCGTCTACGGCCCCAACGTGATGAAGGGCTACCACAACCTGCCCGAGGAGACCGCCGAGGTCATGACCGGGGACGGCGGCTTCCGCACCGGCGACCGCGGCAGGCTGGACTCGGAAGGCTACCTGCGCATCACCGGCCGGCTCAAGGAGCAGTACAAGCTCGAGAACGGCAAGTACGTGGTCCCCTCCCCCCTGGAGGAGAAGCTCCAGCTCAGCCCCTACGTCATGCAGATCTACATCGACGGGGCCAACAAGCTCTTCAACGCCGCCCTGGTAGTTCCCGACGAGGCGGCCGTGAAGAAGTGGGCCGGCGAGAAAGGCCTCAACGGCTCCTACGAGGAAGTCCTCGAAAACCAGCAGACCAGGGACCTGATCGCCGCCGAGCTTCTGAAGTACAGCAAGGACTTCAAGGGCTACGAGCGCGTCAAGCAGTTCGCCCTGATCGCCGAGGAGTTCACCACCGAAAACGGCATGCTCACCCCCTCTCTCAAGCTCAAGCGCCGCAAGGTGATCGAGAAGTACTGCGCCCTTCTCGACTCCCTCTGGGCCACCAAGTAACTAGACCTGGACCTGGACCTGGACCTAGACTTGGACCTGGACCGAGATCTAAACCCCGAACAACGCCAGGCTGTCCTGCACGGCGACGGCCCCTTGCTCATCCTGGCCGGGGCCGGGTCGGGCAAGACCAGGGCGATCACCTGCCGGATCGCGCACCTGATCCGGGATCGCGGGGTGGAGCCGTGGCAGATCCTGGCGGTGACCTTCACCAACAAGGCCGCCGGCGAAATGCGGGAGCGGATCGAAAAGTTGGTGGGGAATTCAAAAGGGATCTGGGCGCTGACGTTCCACTCGTTCGGCGCCCGGCTGCTGCGCCGGCACGCGGACCTGCTTGGCTGGGGCCGCGATTTCTCGATCTACGACACGGACGACTCGAAGCGCCTTGGAAAATTGGTGCTACACGAGCTGGACCTGGATCCCGAGTTGCACCGAATCGAAAGAATGCTGGCCGCGGTGGAGCGGGCCAAGCGGGCGCTGCGCGGGCCGGACAAGAGCGGTCTCAAGGGCGCGGAGAAGTCGTTCTACGCGGTCTACCAGCGGTCGCTGCACAAGGCCAACGCCTTTGATTTCTCGGATCTGATCCTCCAGCCCAACCGGATTTTCGAGGGGCACCCGGAAGTGCTGGCCCGGTACCAGGGGCGATTTTCTCACGTCCTGGTGGACGAGTTCCAGGACACGGACAGGGCCCAGTACGCGCTGCTGAAGAAGCTCTGTCCTCCCGGGTCGAACCTGTGCGTGGTTGGCGACGACGACCAGTCCATCTACATGTGGCGCGGGGCCGAGGTGGCGAATATCCTCGATTTTACCGCTCACTACCCGGGATGCAAGACCGTCAAGCTGGAGCGCAACTACCGATCTACCGGCAATATCCTGGACGCCGCCTCGTCGGTCATCGCCCGCAACCCGGTGCGCCACGACAAGCGGCTGTGGACCGACGCCGACCCTGGAGAGCCCGTGAGCCTGTTCGCGGCCCGGGACGAGCGCGAGGAGGCCCAGCAGGTGGCCAGGGCCATCCGCGAGGCGGATGACAATGGAATGCCCCTGGACGAGATAGCGTTGTTCTACCGGGTGAATGCCCAGAGCCGGGCGCTGGAAGAGGGTTTGAGGTTATTTGCGGTGCCGTACCGGGTGGTCGGGGGCGTGCGGTTCTTCGACCGGGCGGAGATCCGCAACCTGCTGGCCTACCTGAGGCTGGTGGCAAATCCGAGATCGGACGTCGATCTGCTGCGAATCCTCAACGTTCCCGCCCGGGGCCTGGGCGACAGGACGAGAGAGCGTCTGGTCGAGCTGGCGGACCGGCACGACTGCTCGCTGCTGGACGTGATCCGGCCTGACCGGCTCGAGGGGCTGCGCAAGACCGAGCATGAGAAGGCCCTGGCCTTCGGCCGGATGTTTAAGGAGCTTGTCGAACAGGCCGAAGGCCTATCGGCCGCCGAGGTGGTTCGTATGACGATCGAGCGGACGGGGTATGGCGAGGCGCTGCGCCGCCAGGGATCGTTCGAGGCCCAGGGGAGGCTGGAGAACCTCCAGGAATTGATCACCGCGGCCGAGGACTTCGCGCGCGGGACGGAAGACGAGACCCTGCAGTCCTTTCTGGAGCACGTGGCGCTGATCACGGACATCGACCTGGCCGAGGAGGGCGCCGAGGCGGTCACGCTGATGACCTTGCATTCGGCCAAGGGCCTTGAGTTCGACCTGGTGTTCATGACCGGCATGGAGGATGGATTCCTGCCTCACCGGAGATCGCTTCAGAACGAAGAGCGGGCGCATCTCGACGATTCGTTCGTACCCGGCCCCGCCCACGGCGGGATCGAAGAGGAGCGGCGGCTGTGCTACGTGGGCATGACCCGGGCCCGCAAGCGTCTCGTCCTGTCCTTCGCCGAGAGTCGATCGATCTTCGGCCGCACGGAGGAAAACCCGCCATCGCGCTTTCTGGGAGACGTGCCCGGGCTGGCGGCTTCAGCCGGGCGGGCGGGCCGTGGCGGCGCGACGGTGGTGGATCTGACCGACTTCGACCTGGACGACGACGACGAGATCTTCGAAGACGATATGGTCGTCGATTATTCAGACGAGTACAGCCAGGTCGGCGGTCGCCCCGGCCCCGGGGCCAGGCCCGAGGCCTGGCGCGGCCGCCGGGTGGATCACGCCTCGTTCGGCCACGGCCGGGTGATCGACGCACAGCCTTCACCACACGGCCCCAAGCTGACCGTGGAGTTCGAATCCGTCGGGGTCAAGACGGTAATGGCGAACTACGTTCGGCTGGTTTGAATATCTACCTGTCGGCCTACCGACAGACCGGGTCGTCAGGTCCCAGCCGTCTCCGCAGGTATCGACACCTGTAAAAAGGATGGACATGTCGGCGTAAGGGATGCCAATAATAGGCAATCGAATCCTTAACCTTGGAGGGATGATATGCGAGTTTCTTCAAAGCGAACCACGAAGCTGTGGATGAGCATCATTCTTGCGCTTGCCTTGGCGCTGGGCGGTTGCTCAAGCGACAAGAGCAAGTGCGGCAATGGCGAGCGCGATCCCGGAGAGACCTGCGACGGCGACTGTCCCACCACCTGTGACGACAGCGATGCCTGCACAGTGGACACCCTGACAGGCTCGGCCGCAAACTGCGACGCCGAGTGCAGCTATGAGCCGGTCACCGATTGCATCAACGGCGATGACTGCTGTCCGACCGGCTGCAACGAAGGAAACGACGACGACTGCGCGGACCCCTGCGCCGGCGTCACCGATTGCATCAATGACGACGGCTGCTGTCCGACCGGCTGCGACTCGGGCAACGACAACGACTGCGCGGACCCCTGCGCCGGCATCACCGATTGCATAAACGGCGACGGCTGCTGTCCGACCGGCTGCGTCGTGGGCAACGACAACGACTGCACGGACCCTTGCGACGGCGTCACCGATTGCATCAATGACGACGGCTGCTGTCCGACCGGCTGCGACTCGGGCAACGACAACGACTGCGCGGACCCTTGCGACGACGTCACCGATTGCATCGACGACGACGGCTGCTGTCCGATGGGGTGCAGCTCCGGCAACGATAACGACTGCCTGGTCGCTTGCGACACCATCGCCGATGTCCGCGCTGCCGCGGACGGCGCGGCTGACCTGAACCTGTGCTCATCCCTGGTGACCTATGCCTACGACAGTGGTTACTTCCTGCAGGCCGACCCGACGGGCCCGGCCATCTACGTCTACGAGGGCACAGGCTGGGTGGCCGACGTGGCAGTGGGAGACGAAGTCACCCTGCACATCACCGAGCTCGGCGACTACAACGGGGTCAAGGAGATAACCGCCCACGACCCCGTCCAGGTGCTCTCCAGCGGCAATCCCGTCACCCCCTTGATTCAGGATCTGAGCGCCGGCACGACACCCCTATCGGAAGACCTGGAGTCGGAGCTGGTCTCGGTGAGCGGCATCACACTGACCGCCATCGACGGCCAGGACCTTACCGTCTCCTATGGCGCCGCCACCGACGTCAGCATGCGGATCGGCACCGGGACCGCGCTGTCTTTCTGCGTGGGCGCCACCTTCGACTTCCTCGGCGTGGTCACCGAGTTCAACACACTGTACCAGCTCCGATCCTACATGGACAGCGACTTCACCAACTTCGACACCACAAACTGCGCCCAGCTCGGACGCCCGCCTGTGCCCGGCGACCTCGTGCTCAACGAGTTTTTGGCCGACCCACCCCCAGATGTCGCGGGCGACGCCAACTGCGACGGTACCCGGGACGGCACCGAGGACGAGTTCCTCGAGATCGTCAACGTGTCCGGAGAGGCCCTGGACCTGAGCGGCGTGACCATCTCCGATTCGATCCGCGTCCGGTACACCTTCCTCGATTTCGGGCTGGACCCGGGCGAGCTGGTCGTGGTCTTCGGCGGCGGGGATCCCCAGTGCACCTGGTTTGCCAACGTCCATGTCCTCACCTCCAACGGCCTGTCGCTCAACAACGCCGGGGACACCATCACCATTGCAGACGCAAACGGCACCGAGCTGATCGCCCATACATATGACACCGTTGCGGGCAACGCCAACGCATCCATGACCCTGTCGCCGGATCTGAATACGGGGGCCCCATACGTCGCCCACGACGTGGCAGACATCGCCGACAACTCCCCCTTCTCGCCTGGCGCCCAGATCGACGGAACCCAGCTCAACCCGTAGCCGCCATGCTCGATCACCGCAAGGCGCCACAAAGCCGAGGCGTTGATGAGTCAAGATACAGCAAATGGGACTCGAAATGATCCCTCAATTCTGGGACAAAGCCCAAACCCTGAACGGAACTATCCGCTCATCTCTGTACAGGACGCCGCGACTCCTCGCTTGCGGCCAGGATCGACATACGGACCTCTTCCAGGGCACCGAGGGACTCGACGAGCTCTGATCTGTACGAGTCGCGTTGGCTGACGGACTCTTCGAGCTGCTCCTCAAGGAGCATGTTGCGTGATTCGAATTCCTCTTCGCGCACATTCCGCGCGGCAAGCTCGTTGCGCAACTCCTCTACGACCTTGATCGCCCTGGACAGCTGGGAATCCAGACAGGCGACCTCCTCGTTGGCAGTGTCTCGCTCCGCCCGGAACCTGTCGAGAAGCTGGCCGATCTCGTTCACTCGCTGCTCCGAGACGGCGAGGGCCTGGCCGAGATCGTGAACCTTCACCGCCAGGGCGTTCCGCTCCCGGTCGATCTGTTCGATCTCCGATCTCATGTCATGTATCGAGGCGATCTCTTCCTCCATCCTCGCAATCCTCTCGATCAGCCTTTGGCGATCCTCCGTGGTGTGCATCACCTGTCGGCGAGCGCTCTGAAGATCCAGCTCCAGCGCCTCGTTGACCCCCAGGTGCCGCTCGAGATGGGCCTTCAACTCCCCGACCACCACCGAAAGGTCGCCCACGCTCTTCGTCAGGGGCGGGGCTCTTTCGGCCTGGTCCGCTTTCCGGGCGTTCTGTCCTGCATCGACCTCGCTGCCGGAGATCCCGTCCCTGGCCGCTCCGGTTCCGGCTTCCTCCTGGATCGCTCCCGGCTCGCTCCAGGAAACCTCATGCAGACCGCCATCTCCGTCCGACCTCGCCTCCTGCACCGCCATCCTTTGTCTCTTCATTTTCTTTACCCCTGTTGAAAATCAGGAAGACCCGCGCTCCGCGGCCGACATTCCACTCGTGCCTCGATCCACCATCGCACGAGCGCCTCGACCTCTTTAGCGAGATCCTCCTCGTCCCGGTCTATGTCCAGATCCACCGAGACCGCCAGTATCCGGGCCAGCGCGTCCCTGGCCGCGGCACGCACGGAACGCGCCCTGTCTCCCATGGCGCGGATGAGAAGGAAGACCGTCTGCTCCGAGCCGATCATGCCGAGAGCTTCCGCCACGGCGACGCGCACCTCGATGTTCTCGTCCCCGAGCAGGATCGCCAGGACGGGTGCCGACCGGAGCGATCTCCGACATCCCAGGAAGGTCGCCGCCGTACTTCTCGCTCTCGGATCCGGATCCGCCAGTGCGCGCAGGCATGCCAGGCAGGAAGAGTCGGACCCAGGGTCCAGCATGATCTGACTTCGGAGAGCAGGGCAAGCCGACGTCTGCCCGTTCGGTCCGTCCCCTCTACGCATACGACTCCTCGGGAAACCGCGATCGAGCTCTGATCGCAGCAGGCCTGCCTTGTACCGGAGATCGCGGGCGTGGACAACCCGCCGACTGATCTCGAACGCATCCGGCTGGCCGTCGCGTCCGAGCGCCATCTCCGCCTGGAGGATGCCTATCTCCCCTTCCAGCTCGGCGATGTATTCCCCGATGAACCCGCGGCGCCCCGCCCCGGTCTCCGATCCTCGCTCGATGGCGACGGCCTCGGGACCTCCCTTCATCCTGAAGGGACTCGACAGGATCCGCTTGAATCTGGCCCAGGGATGCGCCATCTCCAAACCCCTTTCGACTACGCTTCCTCCTCACCTGCATTCTGGCCGTCACCAATGCCTGCCAACAGATTCTGGGTGAAATCCTTCGCCTTCATCTCGATCGCCTCGACTATGTCCGGACGCCTTCGCCTCATCACCTCGAGTAAAAATGCGCCGACGAAGATACCCAAGACTACTCCTCCGAGGACCTTGAACATGTCACACCTCCCTACAGTGCTGTTTCAGGGTTTCACTGATCTCATTTCGCGCAGTCCACGCGCGATCTCTTCTCGGACCTCCTCGCTCTCCTCGATCGAGAGCGCCCCTTCGAGCGCTGGAATCGCTTCGCCAAAACCGAACTTTCGGATCCACCTGGCCGCGGACAGGCGATGCCCGGCGTCACGGTGAAAGAGCTCTCTGATCATCAACTGAGCCGTTCCATCGTCGATCGAGCTGTCGCCGGCACCCCGCCGCCAGTGGGCAGCGGCTCTTCCGGCCGACGCGCTCCGCCTCAGGATCCGTTCGATCCGTTCCACGAGAGCGGCGTGGAAGCGCTTTTCGATGGAGGACACCCCATGAGGCACGCGGGGATTTCCAGATCGACACGGCGCCTCGCGCCCGGAGGGTTGCTGCAGGGAGATCAGGCGATCGAGGAAATGCGCCAGTCCGACGAATCCCTGATTCGCCTCGTCGGCGAGTCTCCTCGGATCCAGGCGCTGAAACCACGTCAGTAGCCGATCGTCCATGCCGCCTCCTTTCAAGGTGCTAGCCGAGGCTGATGCACCCGCTCGCGCAGAGCGCCAGGCAACTGCCGCAGCCCACGCAGAGGGTCTTCTCCACCGTGCAGTAGCCGAACAGAAGGCCCCTCTTGTAGTGGATGGCCCCCTGCTCGCAGTTGAGCAGGCAGTTCTTGCAACCGGCGCACAAGCCGCGGTTGATGCTGACCTTTGGAATCCTCGTTTTCACTCCCTTTTTCCGCCTGTAACCTTCAGCGTCCTCCACCGCACACCTCGGGCACGCATACCAGCACGTGCCACACTCCCGGCAAATCACCGGATCGATCAGGTGCCTCTTCTTCCTTTCCCCGTGAACGGCCGACCACGGACACCTCTTCCTGCAGACGCCGCAGCCCCTGCAGTCTTCTGAAATCCGGAACGCCATCTCATGAGATCCGCGCTAGCGCGTCTTCTGCGCATCCGTCAGCCCCTTCGACATTCCCACGCCCCCGCCCGCTATCCCACCGGCCAGTTTCAGCAGAAGCGAGGGAATCAGCACCGCCTCGGTGGCGACTCCAACCACGGCAACGCCGGCCACCACGACGAGCAGTCCGATGCCGATGCCGGCCAGCGTCTTGGCTCCCACCAGCAGAGAGGAGCCGTTTAAAGACGAAGCCGGCACGGCCTGTTGCTTCTGGGTGCGCTGCACGGCCCCGGCCTGCCTCGCGGTCGAGTCGTCGCTGGTTGCCGCTCCTGCCTGAGTCCGATACTTTTCCATTTGCCTCTCCTTTTCTTCCTTCACGCAGTCGAATGCGACGGCCTGAACTCCATTGTGGTCGCTTGCGCCTCTACGCCCTCACGGCCGAGTCGAAATCCACCATGACCTGTCCAACCCCGCGGAGCTCCCCGCGGACGACTCTTACTATCCTCTCCCTGATGTTCTCGCACTCGCTCACCGTGTGACCCGGGGCTACGAGCACGCGCACCTCCACCCATATCTTGTCTCCCAGGAGCCGGGCCCTGACGTTCTGCACGTCCCTGACGTCCTCCACTCCCTCCAGAATGTTTCGAATGGCATCGATGGTCTCGAGCGGCACGCTTCTGTCCATCAGCCCGGCGACCGATTCCCTGATACAGCCTACGCTCACCTTGACGATGATCACCGCCACCACCACAGCCGCGACAGGATCCAGATGGTGGAAACCGAACTGAGCCCCGACCACGCCGACCACGACCATGAGCGAAGAAAAGCAGTCGGCGCGGTTCGCCCAGGCGTTGGCGATTATGGTCTGGCTGCGCAGCTCGGTGCCAACGCAGCGGAAGTACCGAAACATCATCTCGTTCGTGGCGATGGAGACGACCGCCACGAGCACGGCGGTCATGTGCGGAGGCGGCACCGGCCAGTAGATGATGTGCTCCAACGAGGCCACGACCAGGACGATCGTCAGGACGATGATGAGCAAGCTCACCGCTCCCGCTGCGATGAACTCTACCTTTCCGTGCCCGTACGGGTGCACGTCGTCGACCGGCTTGGCGATCATCTTTCGGCTAACGAAGATCGCAAAGGCGGTGACTATGTTCGAGCTCGAGTGCAGGGCGTCGGCCAGGCAGGCCCTGCTCCCGGCACTGAGCCCGACTACGATCTTCATGACGACCATGACCAGGTTGACGCCGATGCCGACCCAGCCGACTCGCCGCCCGCACTGCATGCACCCGGGTTTCACCATGGAGAAATCCGCCCGAACGCCGACACCGGAATGCCGCGCCTCAGCCATCTGTCCCCTTCCCGGTCTGCCCGGTCCGGTCGCTTTGCTCGGACAGGGTCCGGATCACTTTCCTGAGTCTCATCTCGCGAACCAGCCCCCTGATATAAGAGGCCAGGAAGCCGACCGTCGCCGCGATCAGAAGCATGAAGATCAACCGGATCTTGGCCGGAGCTCCGACGATCAGGCTCACCGGTACGTGATCGGAGTTCTGCAGCCCGAACAACACCAGGAGCATTGTGGCTCCAGCGGTTGCGAAGATCTTGAACATGCCTATGTCACCCTTTCCCGAGCACTCTCTCTCCCTCGATGTCCGGCATTCTCCGCAGATCTCGCGGCCAGCCGCAGGCCTGGCGTTACCACCTGCACCAGGACGTGCTTGCACGAAGTGCACCTCAAGCAGCGAATGCACTCCCTGGAGTCGGCGCTGTCGCTCACCTGGAGATCCACAGGACATCGCTCCCGGCAAACTCCGCATCCCTGGCAGCCATCCGAAACCCTGAGCCGGACGACGGAGAGGCGGCTGAACAGGGACAGGATTGCTCCGAGCGGGCAGGCGGTCCGGCAGAAGGGTCTCTTGGAGACCACGAACAGAGCCAAAAAAGCCCCCAGCACGAGGAGCTTCACCAGGAACAGCGCTCCCAGATCGCCCGACTCTATCACGGCCCGGCCGGTCTCCGGATCGTGAGGATCGGCCAGGGCCCAGGGGATGCCCGCGGTCAGGGTGCCGATCGGGCACAGGCGGGAGAACCAGGGGACACCCGTCCAGAAGGGCACGGCAATGACCAGGACGGCGAGCGAGAGATACTTGAGATTGGCAAACGCTTCGGGGATCCGTATCTTCGGGCTCCGGATCTTGTAGAGCAGGTCCTGCAGGAGCCCGAACGGACAGAGCCAGCCGCAGCCCATCCTCCCCACCAACACGCCCACCAGCCCGATCGCGCCGATCAGCATCAGCGGCACGATCCTGAGCGCCATGAAGTGCTGGAGGGTGCCGATGGGACAGGAGAAGACACCCAGGGGGCAGGCATAGCAGTTGAGAACCGGCAGGCAGACTCCCTTGAAAGGGCCCGCATAGATCCGGCCGGAGCCCAGCACCGAGAGGTACCCGTATCCCAGCAGCACCCCCAGGGCCTGCGTAGCTCTGCGAAGCAGCGTCATCCTGTTTCCCGCTCAATCTTCTCTTCGTCGAGGGCCGCCGGCCCTCGTCAGCCACCAATTCAAGGCGCGGCTGCAACCCGCACGTTCCCCCCCGCCATGCCGGCCAGAGTCATCCCCACGCCGCAGTTCGGGCAAATGGGTGTCCCATTCGTGCTCCAGCCGGGAAGGCCCACGGCACCGCAGTTGGGGCAGATGTACTGAGCAGCCGCCGGAACGGCACCCGGCGCGGATCGTGGCGCTCCGGGGCCGATGAATTGCTCCGTCGTTCCGGTGACAGGCGCGTCGAAGTTGGCGATCATCATCGAGCCGGCCCGCGCCATGTTCGTCTTCCAGTTGTCGAAGCCGAAGATCGCCACGTAGATGCACGTCACCACGAACATGACGCTCGCCACCAGGCCGAGAAAGACCAGAAGCGTCTTTCTGTCGAAGCCAAAGTAGTCATCCAGCAGGCTGTGGGATTCGTCATGAGCTCTCATCCGAAACACCTCAGCTTTCTCCGGGATCACCCGATCCCGATGCACGACAGTCAGAGGGTGGTGCCGTTACTCCACGTCTCGCCGAAGTCCCCTTGCCAGGCGCCGATGGCTATCAGCACAAGGAAGGCCAGAATCAACAGGAGAGCGAGATCAGCGCCGCCACTGTTTCCAGGGACAATGCGGCCGTCCTTCTTTCCCTTCCGTTCTCTCGGAGTCATCTTCCACCTTACCTTCCGTTCAACGTCCAAAGCCGATCGTGCGCCTGACAAAGGCGCGCGCCTGATTGCTGGGAATCGCGAAACCGATTCCGGCGAAGTTGGAATCCGTCGAGAAGATCGCGATGTTCAGGCCGATCACCTCGGAGCGGATTCCGACCAGTGGTCCCCCGCAGTTCCCCTGGTTGATGGCCGCGTCGGTCTGGATCACGTCCACCAGACGGCGGCCATTCACCGACACGGTCCTCCTGCTGGTGCTCACGATGCCCTGGGTCACCGTCTCGGCCAGCCCGAACGGGCTGCCCAGCGCGATCACGATGTCTCCCGTCCGCACCCGGCTGGAATCTCCGAGCACGGCGAACGGGAGATCGCCGCCGAAGGGGAGCTTGAGCAGCACCAGGCCGGTCTCGGGATCCGTCGCCAACCGCCGGGCGAGGAAAGTGTTGCTCCCGCCCCGGAAGAGCGTCACCCGGACCACATCCGCATCGCCCGTAACCTGGCGGCAGGTGAGCACGTAACCGGCGCGGTCCACGATCACTCCGGAACCCACCCATCCAGAACGGATCGGATAGGGATCGAGAAGCTGCATCCCCGTTTGCAAGTGTCGCCCGCCCGCGTCCGGGTGGGCCGAGATACTCACGACTGCGGGCCTGACCGCGGTCACGATGGCGCCCAGTCCCTCCCGCCAGCCCCCCCCCGGAACGGGGGGGGGAGTGGGATCCCCCCCACCGTGTCTGGGGGGGGAGGGGATCCCCCCACCGTGTGGTGGGACCGAGGTTGCTCCCCCCCCGGAACGGGGGGGGCTGGGGGGGGGGGCGAGGGGAATCGCC
>SDBT01001193.1_pt1 | contig 44930 bp, 75 predicted proteins | sample 2277101 | NCBI WGS metagenome assembly SDBT01 (sample SAMN10404973, study PRJNA504765) | marine sediment metagenome | isolation source: marine sediment core GS10_PC15, 103 cmbsf | place: Arctic Ocean: Southern Knipovich Ridge | collected 2010
GTGATATTCAGCCAGCTAAGAGGCGTTATAAATTTTAAGTAGCGAATTATTAAAACAAGGCAGGTGAAAAATGGGTAAAACAAAAATACAATGGACGGAATCGACGTGGAATCCGGTTGTCGGCTGCTCAAAGGTTAGTGCGGGCTGTGATAACTGTTATGCCGAGAGAATGGCATACAGATTGGCTTGTATGGGGCAAGAAAAATATCAGAGAGTGATACACACTCCAGAAGCAGATTTTCGAGATGTTGGAACTTGGGTCGGTTATGCCTACTGTGATGAATCAGCCCTTGAAATCCCCTTGCACTGGAAAAAGCCGAGGCGGATATTCGTCTGCTCGATGGGCGATTTATTCCACGAATCCGTGCCGTTTGAGTTTATTGATAAGGTTATGGGTACGATGATTCTTTCAAAAGCTCAAACATCGAGGAGATATAGTGATAGATTTCATATATACCAATTACTCACTAAACGTCCAGAAATAGCATTGGAGTATTACAAATCATCGCCTTGGCCGAGAATATCAAAATATCTGGATGATAAATATAATTGGAACTGGGGAGCGGGGAAAGAGTGGTATCCTGAGAACGTCTGGCTTGGCGTAACAGCAGAGAATCAGGAAATGGCAGATAAGCGAATCCCGATACTCTTACAGATACCAGCTGCAGTTCGGTTTGTGAGTATCGAGCCGATGTTGGAGGCGATAAACTTTAGGTGGAGGCCGTACGCACACCAAGCCACCGGTGAAACATATCGTCAGTACCTTGACCGCAAGGGCAGCACTAACGAATATGAGGCTCTGCGTAAACTCGACTGGGTAATTGTGGGCGGCGAATCGGGGGCGGGTCGTAGATGGTGTGATAATAAGTGGGTGAGAAGTATAGCCGAACAGTGTAAAACCGCAGGCGTACCTGTCTTTGTAAAACAACTCCATTCGGTACATTACAACAATCCAACTGTAATTAAAGACATAAACCAGTTTCCCGAAGAGCTACGAATCAGGAAATATCCGCAAATAGCAAACGAGAAAGGCGGTGAATGATATGATTTGTTATGTATGCGAAACCGAGGTTGATGCGTGTTGTAATGTTTGTGTCCCGTGTTATGACAAACTCCAAGCCGAACTTGATAAGGCAATAGGCAAGCTAACAAGAGAAATGCTTGACCATACAGGGACTAAATTGGCGCTTGCCAAGCTAAAAGAACGAATCGAATTTGCTATCGATTATTTACCAGAGTGTCCTGATAAGGCAAAATCTTTTCTTGAATCAGTGAAACCCGAAAGCGAAGGCAGCGAATGAGTGAAGAAAAACTAAGCAGAATTGCAGAACGTAGTTGTAATATAATGACTATTCACGGTATCGATACATTTTACCCAGACCCGCCAACGGGAATGTTTGACTTCATAGTCAATAGCCACCGAGATAAGTGTCCATTTATAATATTATCGAGATGTCATAATACCGCATATCTTAGCGAACCGACAGCAAGGGCTTTTGGTAATTACATCTTGAAACAATGTGATAAAATTAAAGCACTGAAAGGTAAATGATATGGAAAAACTAACAAAGGGATACGTGGTGTTTATGAAAGCATCGTCCGGTTTAACAGGTTACGGCAACGCACAGTGCGTCTCTGGCGTATGTGAGCCGTTAGGTACGGTATCGCTATACGGCCACAATCAACACTATAAAATATACGATATTGACAGGGTCGTTGAATATCCAGACGAGCATCTTGTCAAAATTAAGCAACTCCAAGCCAAGAACAAGAGATTGAAAGTGCTATTAGACGAAGTGCTTTGTGAAGTGGCCGTAAGTTGCACACTCAAATACGATATTAAACAAGCACTGAAAGGCAGCGAATGACCCTACCGATAAATAAAATCATAGCAGGAAATTGCCTTGAGGTTATGCGGGGCTGGCCGGATAGCTGTGTGGATTTGGTGCTGACTGACCCAGATTACAATGCCAAAGACATAGGCCCAAACCATCGCAGCTATGACATTTGCCCGATGCAGAAAAATGATTATGCCGGCTTCTGCTCACAATGGTTTGAATTAGCATACAAAATCAGCAAATCTTTGGTTTTTACGCCGGGTATAGCGAACACTCACAATTACCCCCAACCATTTTGGCAAATATGCTGGCACAAGCCAGCGGCGGTGTCATTTAATCGAATGGGTGGTTTTAATGCTTGGGAGCCAATTTTTACTTATGGGGCTGTAACAAAAGCACGGCTGGGGCAAGATTATATTTTATGCAATACATTGAATCTCAAAAAGGGACCTGAATCAGAACATCCTTGCCCGAAACCCTTACCGTTGATGATAAAATTATTGGAACATTTTTCAAAACCCAACGACCTCATCCTCGACCCCTTCTGTGGCTCTGGCACCACCTGCGTAGCCGCCAAGCTGTTAGGTAGACGCTTTATCGGAATTGACATTTCGAGTGATTATTGTAATATCGCACGCCAACGCCTCAAAGCAGTAGAGACCGGCGTTCCTGTCGCCGAGCAAAAAGCTGGTCAGAAGGGACTTTGGGAGTGAATGAGAATTTAGAAAGGAAAAATTATGTCGTTGACAAAAAGCCAATTTGACATACTTGACCATACAACAAACAGAGCTGCTCAGCAGAGATACTGTGGTGATTCCGATGAGATGCAACAATTAGTAAAATTAGGACTTATGCGTTATGTTGGAAAAACGGCTTTTTGCCCAGATAAGTATTTTACGATAACATCAGTTGGACGCAAAGTTACGGCTAAAAATTTTGAGAATTTTACTTTTTAAATGACTTACTACCCCCAGTATTGCATTGTTGCTGCTGTCGGTGTGGAAATGTTGTTAATTGTTTTAGGGAAAAGTTTAGAAAGGATTAAGGAAATGAGAGCTTACGTTATTAAGAAGTGGAAACGAGGATATAGTTGCAATGATATATTTTTGGGCAGTCGCACCCCGCCGCTAAACAATGCTATCCTCTATCCAACCAAAAAAGACGCAAAAAATGATTGTTGTTTCGAGAATGATGACATATTGCCAGTGGAAATTAAGCTGATAAAGAAAAAGTAAAGCACTTTTTTCGCAAATTCTCAAAATAATCTTGACAGTTTCGAGGTGGGTAGGTAGAGTGTAGATATGATAAAGTATGCAAGGCTATTTAATAAAAGAATATCGACCGTTAGGGAAGGTGTGCGCTCGTCTTGTGTACTTTATCAGCTTTCCCTTCGGTCTTTTTTGCATTATGGACGATGAAATGAGTGTAAAATATGTTTGGCTCGAACCTGCGGCTTTTCTGACTGATATTGATTTCCAAATGATGAACGCAGAGCAACGTGGTGTGTATTGGTCGATAATTCTTTACTTGTACGCTAATAATGGTAAAATTGACTTGAACGATAACACTGATATAACACTGTTACAAACAAAAGTGAGTGTCCTTGCGATAATATCAAACTGCCAAAAAGTCGGTTCAGATTGGGATACTGTATGGGGTAAAATCCGCCATAAATTCAAAATAACCGGCAATATCCTCACACATAAGCGGGTAACCGAGGAATTAGAGCGGGCAGAAAACTACAAAAAACTTAAAAGTGAAGCGGGTAAAAAGGGTATGCAAAAAAGATGGGGCGATAACACTGATATAACTAAGGTAAGTAAAGGTAAGGTAAGTAAAGGAAAAGAAAGTACCAAGAACACATATATGGAATTTGTTTTTTTAACTGACGAGGAACATGAAAAACTTGTCAGGCTGTTCAGTGAACAGGGAACCAAAGACCGAATAGCCGCCTTGAACGACTACATTGGCTCGAAGGGCAAAAAGTACAAATCGCATTATCACACAATTTTAACGTGGGACAGAAAAAATGGAAACTCTGAACAGCCGAAGAAGTTACAACTTTTTCCGATTAAGGGCAAAAACTGCAATGTTCAGGGCTGTAACCTTCCCGCAGTTTACAAAGACTCCAGCGGTAGCTATGACAGTTATGCGTGTGCCGAACACATGCCGGATAAGGTTAAGAAATTGTATGCGTAAAATTTAGACAGGAGAATAATATGAAAAAGAAAAAAGTGTGGCGATACTATTGTGATTTTTGCGGAAAAGCTGGTTGTTCTGGTGGACATTTAAAACATCACGAAGAGCGGTGTACATTAAATCCCGATAGAACCTGTGGAATGTGTAAGTTAGCAGGTGAACTTCAGCCCAATTTGAAAACTGCTATGGATATATTGCCAGACCCTAAAGAATATGCAAAAGAAGATGAATATGGTTTTATATCGTATGATGGCCTCGAAGAACCTGTTGATAAAATCTTACAAGAACTACGGGATTTTGTGGGCAACTGTCCCACTTGTATTATGGCAGCCTTGAGACAAAAAGGAATTCCAGTACCAATAGCGAAAAATTTTAAATTCAAAAGTGAATGCGATGATGTGTGGGCAGAGTTTAATGATTCTCAAAGAAACACATACTATGTTGATGAAATTGAAAATGATTGACGATCTAAAACAACGCATAATCGACACTCTCGGCTGGATGATTAAGGATATGACTTGGCGGGCTGATGAAACTATGCGGAATTACGAAGATGGTAGCTGTGGCGGCTATTCGCCTGAATTACAAAATGCGATAGATTTATTGAAGGAATTGAAAGGTGAATAAAAATGGATGAATATGAAAAAGCGGGTGCTGATAGAGCAGTTGATTTATTAGCTCGAAACAAGCAACTCCAAGCCGAGATTGACAAGCTGAAAAAATATACTTGGCACAAAAGACATTGTAAATTATTTCAACCACAGGCATTATCGAAAGAGGAGGATTGTATCTGTGGTTTTTTTGAGTTATAGAAAGGAGAAATAAGATGTTAAAGCGAACATTAATATTGGTAGTAATACTGATATTGTTTTGCGTGCTGATGCTTTATGGCTGCGAGCAGAGCGGAGTTGAAATTATCTATAACCCCGAAACAAAGCTGTTCTGGTATAAACGTACTGGTGATTTTGAAGGTAGGGATTTAAAAATAACCCTACCAGACAAGACCGAGATTGAACTTGAAAGTTTCAAATCCGAAAACACCGCATACAAAGAAGGTATCCAGGCGGCTAAGGATGTTGTCAATAACGCACTGGATAAGATTTCGGCAGGTGTGCAGTGAGTAAAAAGAAATTAAAACCCTGTCCGTTTTGTGGTAGCAAAGAGGAAGAGTTTAGCAATCACCTCGAAACTTGCTTTTTGTATCGTATTGAAAAGCAGAATAAATCTATGTGTATGGCATATAGTAAAGAAGATATGGAATGGGCATGGAACAGGAGGCCAAAATGAAACGATGTAAGGATTGTAAATACTACAAGCGAGGCTATTGTAAACGACCTTATTTACCAAGAGGGGATAATTGTGCTACAAAAGGAATGCATGGCTATTATCGCAAGTGGTGGAAATTCGGGAGGCTGAAATGAAACGAATACTGATTTTCTGTGATGGTAGGCCGTTTGGAACTAATTATATCCATTGGCTTATTGAGGATTGTAAAAATAATTTTTGGATATTGTGTAGTGATGGGTCGGTTTGTTATCGCTCAAAACAAAGATATAGCTGGAAGGAGGTAAAATGAAATACTCAAAATACAGAGAAATTGCCAAGACCGGCGATGTTGTATTATTTCACGGTAAGGGTAGGATAAGTCGCTGGATTAGATGGTTTATATCGTTTTGTAATTGGCTCAAAAAGACGTGGGCTTCGCATTTAGGAACTGTCATAGTATCGAATGGTCGGGTAATGTTACTTGAGTCTACCAGTATCAAGGGTGGATTCAAGGGTGTTCGGCTTGTGCCGCTATCTGAGGCGATTCCATTTTATGACGGCAAGATCAAAATTCGGCAGCTGAAATGCAAACGAGACGAAAAATTTTACAAGACCGTTGATAAATTTATAGCTGATACGCTCGGCAAACTTTACGAAAAGAATATCGGGGAACTTATGGGTTCGGCTTGGGACGGCTGGCTTACGGGACATAATAAGCCAGATTTTAAGTATTATTTCTGTTCAGAATTGGTAGCTCATTTGTTTCAAGAGTTGAGATTGCTAACATTCTTTCCGCCAGCCAATGAATACACGCCGGAGGATTTCAGGCTTGGGGGTTTAATTGACGGAATAATGAAATATGGCGATAACCCCGCCTGTCTTGGCAGGGAAATAGATATTGAAGTTTAATTTAAGAAAGGGAAGTGAAAATGAGTACAAACGAATGTTGCGACAGTGGTGCATTGGTTGAAGTAAACAACACTTTAACCACAAAGTTAAGCCGTAGGAGAAAAAGGTTGGAATCCGAACTTGTAATAATAACAAGAGCGGAAGAACTGTTGGATGAAAACCCAACACTGAAAGAATTGTTTGACATTGTTGCACAAGTGCGGGGTCTTTAGATTTAGCCGTGATACAGGGGCTTGGCACGGACGCTGAGTCCCAGCTTTGAAAGGAGAAAGGAAATGGATGCTTTACGTAAAGAAATTGAAATGGTTTATGAATCCTTAGAAGGAAACGAAGATGTTGAGGATTTTATGTGGAGACACAATATCAACTCATTAGGAATACTAACTATATACGAACCCAAAAAAGCTATAAAAGCAGTGGAGATGTTTGGTGATTCATTAAAAGACAAAATTGTTGTGGAAATTGGAGCAGGCGTGGGAATTGTCGCAATTGAATTAGCTAAGGTAGCTAAACATGTTTACGCAATAGAAGCAGACCCAGCTTGGTCTTGGCTATTCACAAAATATCTTTACCAAAACAAACCTACCAATCTTACGTGGATATTTGGCAATGCTGAGGATATGATAGGCAAAATCAATGCAGATACTGCGATAATTTTTACTCATTCAGATTTAGAAAACTTGCAAAAATTAGGTCTGTCATTCGCACCCCAATCTATTTTGGCTTATCATTCGTGGCAGTATCTCGACAAAAAATAATGAGCGGCCAGCGATAAGCCAACCGCTCGGAGGAGGGAGATGATAACTATTTACCGTTTAACTTACCATCAATCTTATCATAAAACAGGAAAATCTTCTTGCCTAATTTAGCGAACTTTTCCGCCAATTCTTCATATTCACCCTTTAGGAGTAGAAGCTCCCTATTCAAATCCTGGAATTGTTCTCGTTCAGTCATTTAATTACCGGATATTTTTATCATCATACCGGCAAAAGTTAAAGCACTTGCCGTAATAGCACTCATTACCATAAGAACAATAGTTGTCCAGACAGGAACTAATTTTCGCATAAATTGCCGTAAATCATCTATAGCACTCCATTGCTTATTATCACTGTCTTTTAATGTTCCAATTTCGGTTTCGTTAATACCAATTCGTTCCTCTGCTGTCTTATCCATTTTTAGTCCCCTTTATTTTCTTATCATTAAACACACTGATAGCAGTTCTGAAGTTATTTTCTTCCGTTTATCCAAATCGTTTACCTGTGTTCTTAAAATTTCCATTTCAGCGTTAGTAAATTTAACTTTTTTCTTTGTACTATCTTCCTTCCACTTCAAACCTCCGCCTTCTGTTGACTCCAAGCCAATTCTTTTTATCTCGGCTTGAGAAAGCTCAAGTTTTGCTCTTACATCCCTGGAAATAGTCAAGCTGATAATATCGCCTTCCTTCGGCATAAGCGAGTTCATCATAGTTAATCTATCCTTTATACTGAGTTCCATTTTTACACCTTCGACATCCTCAGCCTTGTTTTGTGTAGCTTTGGGTTTTTTTCGCATTGGTTTTTCCTTCCTATTTAAACTTGGTTAATATGACTTGTTTTTTTGCAATTTCTATACCAATCCTATCTCGTTTCCTTGTGAGATTCGCAATGTCCCGCTCAAGGTCTTGCCTGTTATAAGGGATTGCCGCTTCGTCCACTAAGATATTATCATCATCTATTTTTATCACATCATCTGACATTATAAAGCCTTTCCTAATTTATCTATAGTATATTCAATTTCTATGCTTATTAAGTGGACACTCGTTGCTGTTGGAGATGGGTTTGTCCCAGCAGTTAATGCTATTCTGGTAATGTCCAACCCTAAGTGGTCGTCCTGTGCAATACTGTTTGCTGGAATTGTTTCTACAATTGTATCAATTATTGCGTATTGTGCCCCACAAAGAACATCGCCACTTGAATCTGTGGTCGAACCGGCAGTAACCAATTCACCCACAGCCTCGCTACTCCATTGGGCTTGCCAATTAACCGAATCAACACCATCTGCTGTAGCATCAGTTGTATACCAACTTACTATTATGTCTGCCGATGCAGTAACGTCCATATCCTTTGGAATTATCTGTGTTTCGTGAGTATCATCGTTTACAGCAAACGTCCACGAAAGGTATGGGGCTTCGGTTATTCTGGCTGTTGGTGAATTTGCACCTCTTCCACTAATTACAATCCCCTGTAAATGCTTCTTCACCCTCGCAGTACCCGCAAATGTCTGTACGCCGGTAGCAGAAATTGAAGTATAGTTCGTTGCCCCGCCATCGCCAATTAAAGTATTTCCATCTTTATCAATTTTAACGACAGCCGTTCCGCCAATTTTAAATATGATTTCTCCAGCAATGCCACTTGTATCAACTCCAAATCCACCTTCGCCGGTATCAAAAACAATATCTCCACCATCGCCGCCTGTACCACCTACTCCGCCAAGTCCTCCGCCCCCAGTTGTTAATACAAAATCTCCACCATCACCGGCTGTATTGGATGTACTTGAAGGAGTAGACCAAGCTCCCGCTCCTGTATCAATTTTAAATAATCCGCCATCTCCCCCAACCGATGCCCCTGACGTAGAACCAGCAGGAGTACCACCATCACCACTCTCTAATTCAAAAATTCCACCTATACCACCAGAACCGGCTTCGGCAGCAGATAATGTAACAGCTCCGCCATCACCAGCGGTCATGCCGTAAATTCCACCAGTTCCGGCCGTCCCCGCTCCTATTAAAGCTCCGCCATCGCCAGCATTCAATCTTAACACCCCACCAGCACCTGATGAATCTGGGTTTGTGGCAGCATATCCACCGCCACTCATTAATTTCATATCTTGGCCAGATTGAGCAGGTATAGCACCCGCTAAACCCTCAACTTGGAAAACGGTTCTTGCTGTTATCCAGCTACTAAGATTTATCCCTACCGAAGGTCTTGTCGTATCAACTAATAAAACATTGTCATAAGTGCCATCATCTTCTATGAGTAAAGCAGTTGCAGAACTTGTATCTATCGTTAAACTCGTTCCTGTTATCGCCCCTGCCCCAAGAGTGCTATCAAAAGTAGCTGCATCTGAAATGTGTAGTGTTCCTACAACTTCTAATTTTGCATCTGGGTCGGTAACATTGATGCCAACGTTGCCATTCAAAAGGTTATATTCAGCAGCATAAAATCTCATTGGAATATTAGCAGATAGGACATCATTAAATGCCGCAATCGCCAACTCAGTTTCTTGAAGACCAATACCAAGATTTATGTTGGCTGCTCGCCTAATAATAAGTTTATAATTGGCGTCTACCGTAGTAACTCCGATTCCGACGTTGCCACCTTTATCAATTACCATTCTATCCTGGAGGTTCATAGAACTATCTGCCACAGCAAAATATAACTTAGAATTCTCTCCTATACTTCCTATTTCACCATATATCCTTGCTAAAGGACGTCCACCACCGAATTGTGCATTTGAGTTATAAAATTCAAGCATTGGATGACTGGTCGCTTTCCAACCAGTGTCAACTATCCTCAAACCATTATAATTACCTTCCCCTATCTCTCCAGCATCAATATCAAGTATATAACCCGGCGTCGCCGTTCCAATCCCAACCCTATCTTCATAACTTGCAGCATTAACTACAAGAGTGGTGCTGTCGATTACTAAAGATTCTGCCGTTATACCTCCAGTTGAGGTTAATTGTCCAGCCTGAACCGTGCCGGAAAACGTCCCATTAACAGCGGAAGTAATTGAACCACTTTGTATATTTAATGTACCGTCTGTCAAACGCCCAGCCTGAATCACGCCGGTAGTTAAGATAAACCCATCACCCAAGTTAAGGGTATAGGAAGTCTTATTACTATCTAAAGTCAAGTCGCCATCGCTCTGGGTGGTAAAGGTTATATAATTAGTGCCATCGTAGCTAAGTTTCAGTTGAGTGCCTGCGTTGAATAATTCTACCAGTTCATCTGGGTCATTAACTCCGATACCGAGTCGCTTAGTTGTATCATTCCAAAAAAGTTCGGAAGTTTCAGTATGATTCCATTGAGAGCCTACATTGTACCAGAATAACAACTGTCCCTGAGCCGTTCCCTGCTCGACAGCACCAACTATTTCGTCATCTACGTATTTTTTAATACTCTGCTGAGAAGCTGTGGCGACGGCGGAATCCGAAGCCATATTATCTTCATCTTTAAAACCTAATCCGGTAGAAGTATAAACCCTACTCCCGTCAGCTAAGATATAGTCAGTAAAGGACGTATCCTCATTTATTATCCTACTCGACAGGTCGGAAATGATAATGGATAACTGTCGCCAATCACCATCTATTACATTGTAGTTTGGGCCTCTACCCATTATTCTTCTTCCCCTTGCTCTGCTCCACCAAATATCTGGTGCTGAATTTTCTCTAATGTAGTTCGGTCTGTATATCTAAAATCTTTACCGTAGGTATCTCCATACTCATCCATCCATTTCTTTTTGGCAAGACTCCACACCCTAACACCGTAAACATTGTTACTGTTCTCGTACATATTTAGAAACATATCGGCGATTGGGACAAAAGGTTCACCGAGTCTGAAGCCAAGTCTTGCAATCTGGTCGACAGTCTTTGTTAAATTATCTTCACCACCCTTTTCCCACGAATACTTTATGCCCTGTATGCCGTCAAAGAAGTCCTGAATCTTTCCGAACCCTGGCCCGCCTGGGCCGTATTGAAGTAAATTTGAGAAAAAACCATAAGCAGACCTACCCGTAATCTTTTCAATCAATCTTCTGGCGGCATCGCCACCTGCATATAAGAGCATTAACCCTACCAATCCCTGCCACGCCATACTATAATTTTTAGTTCTCATTCCCTGATAAAAAGGCTTAACTGAATTTTGGTATGCCAATTCAAACCATCCTCTTGGATATACCATAAGTCCGCCGAGAAGTCTCGAACCTGGCTGTTGCTCTACGGCAGACCTGAAAGCTGTTTCGTATTTGAAGTGGATATTTTCCGTTTTATACTCTGCGAATCGAGCTTGAAATTCTTTTGGATTTGTTTCAAGTAACTGTTTTAATTCAAGCCTTTGTGATATGTGAAGAGTATCAAGCCTTAACCTTCTCGACAATGCACCCAAAGACAATTTGCCACTTTTGTAAAGTTTAGCATTTCTCTGTGCTGATGTATAAAGTACCGGCCAAACTGATATTCTGTTTATCTCATCGGACATAGTAGCAAGGCCACCAACATAATCAAGCGCAACCGTAGCCTTGTGGCCGTATTTTCCTGTAATATCACCCTCTTCCTGTAACATAAACTGTCGATACATCTGTCTCTTTTGGGATATTTTTGGCTTCCATTCTTTCGTAAAAGCATCGGACATATCCTCGTTAGGCTTACGCAGAATTTTTTTACCGTAAACTAACAGCGTAGACTTTGCCCATTCAATTAAAGACATTTGCGACGGTGCATAGGCTATGTTCTGTAAAAGGTTACGAGTAACAAACCAAGCTGACTTTAATGGATTGGCAAAATGAAATCGCCAGAATAACCTCGTAGCTTTCTGGCCCACCCTCACTAAAGAATCAGCTTTCCTTCTTTTACCAATCGCAGTATCAATAAATTCCTGAAGGATTCTAACGTCCTTTTTACTAAGTTCGCCAAGTTCAACTGAACCCCAAAATTCCTGAACAGAATCGTACGTAGCATTAAACGTCATTAACCTTTCCAAATGAGCCGTTGTGGCATTTAGTACCGAACCACCCTTAACTCTTGCTTCACCTTTTCTGGTTTGCGCTTCCCTTAAAAATGTAGTCTTTTTGCCAAAAGCACTTTTAGTATCTTCTATAGTCGTTGCGACACTCAAATTAGAAGCGGATTCAACGAGATTATTAAGAGCCTCCTCACTCATATAATAAGCCTGCCTCGTACCCCAGGTCTGTGTTGCAATCCACTCTTTTAATTTCCCTTTTTTCTTAGCTACTCTTCCAGCGTTAAGGTCTGCATCTTCCGCAGGAGCAGGGGGTTTAACTTTATTTACCTGACTCTTCCAGCTTGCAATATCGTACTCAAGATTTTCTATATCCTTTTGTGATTTCGTGCCTTCGATTTGTCTTTCAAGTTTCTCAATTTGAGCCTTAGCTTTAGTATCAATTACTTCCCACAATCTCCATCTGGCCTCTCGCACTTCGTTAGCGGCTTTTCCCTGTAAGATTTTGTGCATTTCATCTCCTATCTTACGAGCTTTCGGAGACATTTTTGAACGATATTCGGCTCTTTTCTCTTTTTTGGATTCAAATAACCAATTCGCTATATCATTATTTTCTTTACGAGTCATAGCAGCAGACCAGATACCTACATCAGCTTTCTTCAAAGCGGTTCTTATAATATCGTCCGATTCCAATCTTGCTTTAGTGGCATTATTTGCTATTTCGGAATACTTTGTACGCAATGGAACACCGGATTTAACTTCAGCCTGACCTAATGCGTATCTGGCAGACGACCATTGATTAACTACATTAACCTGGTCAGGATTTAATTCTTTATCTATAACCTTTTTCTGTAATCTTTTCTGTGTAAGTGCAACGGAACGAAGGTCTTTAATATAAGACTTTCTTAACTTAGGTTCACTTGGCGCTTTGCCAAGCTGATTTGCATACGCAACTACAGAATCATATACCTCTTTCGACTTAGCGGATTTCATTATCTCCGCTTTTTCAGGTGCAGTAAATTCTACAACAGGTTTTACTGTTGGTTTTATCTTCTTTAGTTTACCTATAAAAACATCAGCCTCAGCCTTAGTCATCTCTACCATAGACTTACCAGCCAAGTCGCCGAAGTCTTCGTTCGACATATCCTGCTCTTTCTTTAAGATATGAGCCTGGGCTTTCTGTTGTTTGGTAGCAAAAACTACCTTCGGTGCTTTCTTGGCCTCTATTTCCGCAATCCTTGCCTTGCGATAGGCTATGGTTCCGGCTTTGGGCTTAACCTCTGCGGGGGGCTGGGCTTGTTGGGTATGGATTACTTTTGTATTTAATATAATATAATTATCATCACCTCTGTCGTCAATATGAACATAATCATATCCAGCCTTTCTAATTGCAGGAACAACTATATTCACGTTTTTGTTGCGAAACAGTTCCGCTAAACTTGCAGCTTTTCCTTCGCCTTCATCAAGACTTGTATTATTCATAATATTTTCTACTGTTTGTCGGTCTGTAATACCAATAGGTTTCAAAATATCATAAAAATCTTCTAAGAATAATTCCTTCTTTGATGTCCAATCCAACCCCTTTCCTTTGGCAAGATTGTATTCTTGTATAACGCCAGTTTCGCCAGTGTATTTACGAGCTATGTCTATATCACCTGACAACCACACCAAACCACTTGTTTTTATTATTCTTGCTTTTTCTTTAAGTTCTGTGTTTTTTCTTTCAAAGTGTTTTAGCGTCAATTCTGCGTTACGCCTATCCATAGCACTTGTTTTAGGTTCTGCTATAATAGCTTTTATTTCAGTAATCTTTTTATTAAATACACCCTTGGCCATTTCAGTTACGTCTTCTGGCGTTCTTATATTCGGGACAAACGGGTCTCCACCTCTTCTCTCGCCTCTATACAACACCTTCCCCTCTGGAACCGCCTCTGCAGGCTCTTTAGTTTCCAAGTCTTCTAATGCTTTGTCTGCAATCTTAAATTCTTTTCTTAATGCTTTTACTTCTGTTTCTTTCTTGCCAATCTCAATTTGGCTGGCTCCACTCGCTCTCAATGCGCCTAATTTATTGCCTTCGACAAACAATTTCCCTTTAGCTATATCCCTCTTTCGCTCTATAGCCGCTTTAGATGGTACTTTGACACCCTTCGGGATGAGTTTGGCCACTGGCGCCGCTACGGGAGCCTCTGGTGAGGGTTTTACAGGCAGTGCTATTGCCACTTTAGGAACTGGTTTGGCTTTAGTTATAGGAAATTTCCCAAAATCTTTAACTGGGGGAGCCGTTCTGGCTTGGATTCGTTCAATGCCTTCCGGAGTAATACCTGCGTATTTGATTCTTGCTGCATCCCAAGCTGTCCTATCACCAGTTTCTTTATATATTCGTAACGCTTCATTAACTTCCTGTCGGGCAGGACGTATCTCATCGGAACTTCTACCTTTAGCCCATTTATTCCATCCAGTAGCAAAGCGAGGAAATTTTTTTATTGCCCATCGAAATAACCTACCAGTTCCAACTTCAACACCAGACCATACAATAGCTTCACCACCCCTAATAAGTGATTGCATTGCCACCTCTTTAGCTATTTCCTTGCCGCCCTTTTCACGAACAACACCCTCAACTAAAGCATCAATAGCGCCACTACTCATCCAAGCGGGAGCTTTCTGAATTACCTTATCAACAAACTTTACACCTTTTCGTGTTCTTAGTCCGGCAGCACCAAGAATTTTTTGTGCAGTTTGAATTTGGCCAACAAACTCAGCTATTTCACCAGCGACAGACTGAAAGCCAGATTTTTCGTAAGGACTAAGCTCTGCCATTTGCTCTTCAAGAGGTCTGTCTGCTAAGTCAGGACGTATCTTTGAAAGAGCATACCACACCAATTTATCTGCCCCAAAAGTTTTACCAGAAGCAAGTTTAGTTAATATACTTGCTGGTAAATCTATTGCTTTATGAAGATAATCCAATCGAGTTGGTTTTGTCCATCGGCCATATTGTGGTTCACTAACAAAAAATCCTTTAGCCTTCTGCCAAAAAGTTTTCTCTGGTGCAGCCTCAAATTGCATCGGTCTCTTCGGCTCAATTCTTGGTATAGCAACATCTTGAGGGTCAGCTATTGTTGTAGATTGAATATCAGTTAGCGGTTCTTGAACGGCAACTGGAGTGGTTTTGGTCAAATAAGCATCTGGGTCAAATGCGTCTGCTGTATCCGCTAAATACTTGTCAGGGTCAAATGGCATTATTCAACTCCAAGCCTTTTCAGTATTTCTTTTGAACGTGGGTCATTTGGATTTGCATTTGCCCAATTAAAAGCCTCTTCGTCATTCGGGGAAAGCGATTCTTTCCTTCCTATATCATAAGACTGCATAGACTCTGGAACGGCGACGCCCTTGCTTTTGTATTCATTTATTTTCTTTCGTATTTTCGCTACAATTTTGGGGTCGTCCGCTTTGCCTTTAATATCAAACTTGCTTATATCCCATTCTTTATCCAACGGTACGCCTGGCTCTGATATATTAATAATTCCCTGCCGTTTTTCAAGTTCGGAAACTATAGCCTTTCGCCTATCTTTTATAAGACTCTGTGCCTCTTTAACGTCAACTCCATCTCCTCTTAAACTTTTTTGCTGTTTACCTAATCTATCCAATTCTTTTAACAAACCCTCTATTTGTTCCGAAGGCGTTACAACGGCCTTTTCCAACTGCTGAGTGGTAGGCATATCAAATTTGAATACCTTACTTAATATCTGCTGCTTTGCCATATTAGTCTGGAATGGGTCTATGGTGTTATCGTCGTCAAGGTCTTGGAATTTCTTTTTGGCTAACTGATATTTAATTTGCGCTTCTTGTTTTTTCTGGGCAAACCACGCTTGATTATCGGCGGTTAAAGTTATAAACTGGGGTGAGTTCGGCGGTAATCCATCTATAACAGATTGTTTCTGTAGATACTGATTGGTAATTTGAGTATCTGTGGTATCGTAATTATCTTCAAGGGTAATATCGGATTTGTCTCTGGCGAAAGTGTCGGGTCTATTAAAAGTAAAATCTCTTGGATCGTGTTCTTCGCCGGTTCTTGTTATGTAATCACCCCTAACTTCCGGTCTTTGAGATGATTTGTATTTCAACGCCCTGTCAAGCAAGTCGTCTATTTGTCCTGTGGTCATAGTATAATCGCCGGTATCACCAAATCCCTCTATCTCTCCCGACGGTAGTAAGCCAAACCCCTGACCGGCAGAACGCATAAGAGGTTTTTCTGGGTCATCGTCTATCTTAATTCCACGCTCCCTTGCCCTTTTGTTGATAGCTAATTCATTAAAAACATTCATATTTGTTGCAAGGCCTTGATACTTTCCTCCTTTGCTAAGTAAAGACCTCTTTTCTTCCGGTACTGTGTATTTTGCCATTATAATTTCCTTTATCTAACATCAAGTGTAGGCATTCGCTTCATACTTGCAACAGATGGCTGGCCGAGTTTTACACTACTGGCAAAGTTCGGCATAGAACTCATAAATCCGCTAAGTCCCTGCATCATTGCACCTATAGTCTGGGATAGTTGTAAATACGGCTGTAAGGCTTGGTTGGCAAGACCTGCGGTTGCCATAGTTACGTTTGTACGTAAGTCTCTTCTCTCTCTGTTGAGTCTCGGCCCAACTGCAAGGCCACTCATTCCAGACTTTATACCTACGGCAGTTCCGTAACCTATATCCCTACTGCCTTCACCCATAAGATATTTAGACGCTTCGCCGCCAGGTTTGTACATTTCAGTAGTTGCTTTTAGCTCCGGTAGGTATTCTCTCATTTCTCCGGTAATACCACCAACCAAATCGGAATATTTACTATAAGCGCCTTTCCACGTAGCCATAGCTTCTTTGTAATACTTCTCACCGATTACCGGAGTTTTATATTGCGGCTGAAAAAATGCCATATTACACCTTCTTTCTTCCAGATTCTTTTAGTTCTATATTTATATCTTCAATACTCCACGATTCCGAAGTGGCGGAGTTTTTTAACTTAATCGCTATCGCCTTACCCGATACCCTTTCCCTTACGGAGTTCCGAAGGCCATCACCGGATAACGTTTTGGTAACTAACGGTGTCGAGCCTGCGATGACATTAGTTACCACATTATCACCGGAATCGCCGGTATGAATATCTACTGTAATACCGTTTGTATCCTCGCCCATTACTAAAGACGTTTCATTGGTTTCAACTTTCATTCTCGGTTCACGAGTAGAGACAAACGGCCCCATACTCACAAAACTGTCAATAGCGTTCGACCCTTCATCGTCCTTTTCGCTTTCGTCAAATTTCCTTATAAAACCGTCGTAACCACCTAAGAGTAAACTTCTTTCCGAACTCTTATAAGAGTCGTAATAAAATAACGAAGCCGGACTCTGGTCGGTTGGGAAACTATCGGGGAAAAGTCCACCCGTCCGTAGGTCGAGCCAGAACACAGTTGACCACGCACCGTCCTTTTGGGTAATAGAAACTTCAATACCATACCTCTGCTTATCGTAGGCCATTGCAACTCTGTCTGTCCGGCGGTTAAGACCTATAGACGAGATGAGTTTTGGGATGTGTTCTTTTGTTATATTCTCCGGTGGTGAGGCGTTTATTATCGCCTCTGAACTCATTTTGTATATACCGTCAGTGCCTACAAAATAGAGACCACCCTTATCGTCCCAGCACCAACTCGTAGGTGAGAAAAATCCGGTACTCCTCGATACGTTTCTATTAACACCGCCCTGAATAGGGTCGCTCGTCATTATCCAGACCTCATCGGTGCATCCCATTATTAAGTAATAGTCCTTATATCCCACCATTGCGGTTATAGGCGAACCGACCTCTCCGGCTTTAGCGTTTTGGGAAGTAGTTGCTGCGAAAATATCCTTTCCGGTCGAATCGAAATCACGGGGATCGAATGTCCTCGTACAGAACCACTGATGAGGATTCTTCATTGAGTTGAGAAAGATTCTACCAAAACACAGACATCCTATATTAGAACCACCATCCGGCATTATACCAGGGTTAGTCGTACCGGTATAAGACGCTACAGGTTTCCACGCCCGCCAATGGGGTGGAGTCGTTATAGTTGTAAATCCAGTCGTAAAGGTCTTAACTACTATCGCCGTTGCCGTTCCCATAGATTCCGTTCCCGTTAAGGCGTTTACAGAACCTAATGTAGATTTGAATGTAAGTATCATTGCGTTAGTCGGCGTTACCGCACTAAAGTCTGAACCCGACTGAAATGTTACTGTAATATCGTCAACTGCGACCGTACTTAAAACTTCTAAGGCTGTTTTTATCGTCGCTGCGCTTGCGTTGTAAGCTATCGCCGTTGTGGTCTGGCCGTCGTAAGTCAGTGTGAATGTTCCACTCGACCCCGCACCTGTAACGGTATATACGTGCTGAACACAAGCGCCAACGTCAGGCGAGCCATCGGCGGCGGTGAGGGGAGTAACGGCGTTTGTAGACAGACCGCCGGTTATTACATTATCCTGGTCGAACTCTGTCGTTGACGTTCGATATATGAAATGGAATTTATCTATCCCTATAGCAGAGACTGCGCTTAACTCCGTATCTGTCGCTCCGCTTGTTGCGCCGGTAACGTCATCGCCTGCAACAACACCAAAATTTATCACTGCTCCCGTAGATGGATTCCTCGATACAGGACAGACGTTTATAAAACCCGTACCGGCAGACAATAACCCGACATAAGTTACATAACCAATAGCGGTATCTCCGGCAGCTTGCACCTGTGTTACTTTCTCACCTAACTGGAACGGAACATCGACAACGGCAAGACCATTATTAAGTGTTAATTTCACATCCTCACAACCTAAATAGAATCCAGTCGCTCCGCTTGTGGTCTGTACTACCGGCTCGCCGTAAGTTAAAACCGCATCAGCCACACCGACTATCTTAGTAGTATCGAACTCTAACTTATGAAATCCGTTATTGTCGTAGTCTCTACCATCGGCGAAGAAAATCGACTGGAACGCAGGAATAACAGCTAAGTAGCCATCGGTGTCTATTGCGTTATTCGTTACGAACCCGTGTTCAGAATCTAATTCTGTTAGTGTACTCAACTTAAACTCCTAAAATATATTTTTCCCTGGTCGGAAACTACAATTAAATATGGTTTATATTTTTCTCCGCCAGTTGTAGTTAAATCTGACAAAGTAGCCGTCCAGTCATTAGCAGACTCGTCAAATACTTTATCTTCATCATACGTACCTGGTCTATCTTCAGGATACGCCATAATAAATTTTTCCTTGATTACTAATAGCGACAATCTGTTGTTTGTATCTACCACCGGCCTGCTTCATTCTATTGACTCCGATACTGCTACTGGATTCGTACCAACTTTTATTTTCATCATCCCATAGTTTATCTTCATCGTAAGCCTCTGCCCTTGCCTGCGGCCAAGTCAAATCCGGCACAACGTAAACGTGAGCATCGACAACAAAAGTCTTTGCAATAGCATCCTGCGAAATACTTGCCTGAGCTATAAAAGTCTTTGCTATTCCATCTTGGCTTATGCTGGCACCAGCCGTTAGCTGTTTCTGGCCTCTGGTATTTACATCGGTGGTAAAAGTCTTTGTCAGCCCGTCTTTTGAAATACTTACCCCTGCAATAAAGGTTTTGGTTTCTCCATCTTTTGCAATGCTTGCTCCGGCTGTGAAAGTCTTTGTCGGTGGTGGGGCTATCCCGTATTCTCTGAAAGTGGTATCATCATTGGGGAATGTGGTAAAACTGGAGCCTCCATTGATACTCCTACCAGACAATCCATTCGCATAGGGATTCCCACTCTCATAATGATTTGAAACAGAGCCACTTGCACCAGTGTTTTGGAGTCTATGCACTAAAGCGTATTCTGTGCCTGCTGCAAGCGTATCACCTGCACCAGACACGAGTATATTTAACCACTGAGCCACCCCATCATCTGTCAGGACGCTACTATCATACGAACCCGAAACAAGAACGCCACCGCCAACATCCGGCTTGCTGCTTCCGTCAACGCCATAAACCTCAACTAAAATTATGCCAGGGCTTCCGGTTCTGTGTAAATATAAATCTACACTTGTTATTTGATGTGTCTCTCCGGCTTGAACAGTAAAGGTCTGGAACTTCCACCAATCAGAAAAAATGTCATCGTGTCCACTTGTAGCTAAAGTCTGATTTTCATATAGTGTATCAGGCATTACAATTCCTCTGGCAGAAAGTTAACCGGATAAAACCACCTGTGGCCTTCTTTGAAGCCGTCTGTAACCTCGATTGTGCCGTCTGGAAAAACGAAGCAAATAAACCGACTATTCACACCTGCTCCAAATTTCCACTCAGTCTGCTGCCATCCAACAATCCAGACTGTCATCCGCTTACCTTTTAACGAGACGGCAGTTCTCATCCTGCATATCAATCGTTTGTGTCCACCAACATTCAGCACTAAAACAGGTTTGTCGCTATTAACTTGTAAAAGAACAAACTTCTCTAACTTCGCTCGGTCAATGTCTGCATACTTCGCACCGTCCTTCGAGCTGATTTCACTTCCGTCATTGTATTGACATTTCCAGTAATAGGTCATTGTATTGACCTCCTTCCTTTAAGGCGTTTCGTCATATTGAAAAGTTAAAGTCTCGCTTGCTGTCAGTCCGGCAGAAGCGGTTGTCGCTACATTCACCTGCAAAATAACATAGTTCGTTGTCTCTGCCGCAAGGTTAATCACATTGCCCGCTTCGCTGATTGAAACTGTCAAGGGCGAGCCGGAAGTCAAGCTGGCCGCAGAAGTCGAGCCTGTAAGTCCTGCGTGCGCAGCTACCATCTCATTGCCTGTCGTTCCGGGCGTCCCTGTCGCTACTTCATAACCAGCATCAGAGCCGGAGTTCTTTACAGGTGTTTCATCACCTACCATCAGGGTTACGCCTGTCCCAAAGCCGATTGCGCCATCACTGTAGAATTTCACATTGTCAATCGTATTCCCATCAGGGTCGGCACAGTAAAGGTATATTTGCTTCCAATAGCTGTAATTCGTACCAGCCGCAGGCACAGGTATCGGATTCGCCGTATCTATCGTAGCATCATCAGCCGTCTTGAACCTTATCTGTGGTGGGCCGAGAGCATCAGTGTCCTGATTAGTTCCGGGCGTGTTATCTGTACCGCCGAAATCGAAATATACATCCATTGTCGCTGCCATTACAGGTCTCCAAAATAAAGTTTTCTATGACCTACTGCTACAAACTGCCTGCCGTACCTACCACCACCGAGAGTTGTTAAATCTGTCGGGTCGTCTGTCCAATCAGGTGGGTCGGCTCCTGGGTTCCAAAAATCGTCTGGTTCGTAAGGGTCATTTCTCGGTGGCGGGAACGGAGGAGTATACTCCCAGTTCTCATCCTCAATAAACACCGTCATTGTTTTGCTTGAGCCTGCGGAATAACCTTCAATAGCAGGGGCAGCAAGAGTATTTATGGTCGTATTCCTTGACTGTATCCAGCCTTGCCCTTTTTCCGCATCGAAGTCTATGGTTACTGTGAATTTCCACCATCGCCCAGTCCCTCCATTTAGAAAACCCGATACCGTTTCTTGCAAAACAGGAATTCTCGTAACCCTGAACACCCCATCAAAAAAATCGCTTGCCTCCAAGTCTGCTGTGTCGTCCACTGTTATTAACGCCGCTGGATTGTCAATGGGGTCTAACGAGTATTTGAACGTGCCAGGAGAACCAAAGTTAGGTTGACTAAAACTTACAAGGCTATCTTTCTGAAAAGGGTTTTTGCTGAAACTATTTGTGAAAAGTAAAAACCCAGTCAGTATCGCACTCGATTGCAATGGACTGATAAGACCAAAATCAGAATTGCTCTGCGTCTCCACAAAGCCACCAAAAACATAAGTTACTTCGACAACATATCGTTCGTTATAATATTCCATCGTATAACTTGAACCACGCTTCCAGACAATACCAGCACCGCTCTCGGATTCCACGTTGCGGAATACGCCTTTGGTTACAGAAACATTGCTCAAAGAATACGGTGCTGCCATCTTTACTCCGGTTCGATGTATGTACTTACAATTTCCACCATTCGGATTATCGGGAAGTCGCCGACAATTCTCGTCGAATAAGCCAAAGCCGTGCCTGGACGCTGTCCGCCACGAACCCGCTCATCGCTAATATCGAATGGCCTACAATTCTGGATGCTGAACGACGTACGCATCGGTTGCTCAGTGGTCGGTAAACCCTCGTGTAGCCCTAATATCGGAAAAGGAACTCTCATATCCTCTCCTTATAGTATTTCGGTTGCAAGATAGTACACAGTTACTCTAATTTTGCCAGACGTAATTAAAGTATAGTCCGAACCGTGAGTCAGAGTTATATGAACTGATTCTCCGCCGGCAGTTGCCGCTGCAGCGCCAGTAACAATCGTTGTAGCGCCATACGGGAATAGATTCTTGTAACCAATAGTCGTACACGTTCCAGTTGTCGCCGAAGTCCACTCATTTGCCGCAGCGGTAATTCCAACAGCAACGGTAATCGCTTCATTGAATGTCTCCAGTGTCTCAACCAAACACGCATATCTAAGTGCATAGTTCGGTATTATTGTTGTCCATTCAAAAGCGCCTGTAGTAGAACTGTCTGTAAACCGACTATAGTCAAGAACTAACGACTTACTATCAAAGCCTACCCCAGTTCCGGTTATTGCTTCATAAGATTCATTTTGTTTACTCATTTTAATTTCCTTAATTATGACGGTATTAGTCTGTTACCGTCGCCATCGTAAATTTTTGAACTTCTTCTCGGCCAGCCGATATACGACGAGCCGCCAATATTGCCTACATTAGCACTCAACTTATCGTCCCCGATTAACTGCTGAACCAAAGCATCAGCCTGAACATTATGGACGCCTAAAACGTCTTTCTCCTGTAACTCCGCTACCGCTAACGAACATTCGAGAATTGCCTCGGAACTGCCTACCGGCCCGACGAAAAAGTCGCCATCTTCTACCGGAGCTTCTGGTATGAATCTGTAGGTATAGAAATAATTATAAACCAAATCGGGAACAGGATAGAAGATTAACTCACGTCTGCGCCCTACGACCTTATCGTAATCGCCTTCTTTAATTGCAAAGTACAAAGGATACGAATCGTTAGTAGATTCGGACTTTTTCTGATAGATAACCTCCAACGGAACTTCGATAGGATTAAACGTATCATCCTGAGTGTGTTTGAGTGGGATTATCATACCGTTATAACCCGTAGGTAAGTCGTAAGTCTCCTGACCGACTATAGTAGATAGAGTCGTAGTCCTTCTCAAAAACGACCATCTGTAAGGCTTTGGTGCGCTTCTTATCCTGCCGGTGGTAACGACTGTACTCATATCGTTCGGCATTAAGAACTTCCTGTAGCCACGTTTGACTATATCCTTAACCTTAATCAATTCAGTAGTGTCAGTTGTTGGATTACCAAGACCTAAATAATTAGACACGGCAGTATAGACGTCAAGATACGTTAAATCCAAAGTCGGCATCTTATGTCTCCTTTAGTTTAATTTCCACAGTAACGTGATTCTGGCCATTAGCGAGCCAAGCCAAAGTCGCAGCTTGGTCGGCGCTAAGAGAAGGGAACATTATTACCCTATCGCCGTTGGTCATTGTTTCCAATTTCATCTTATCCACACCCAGGTCAAACTCGCAAGTGTCTGGTATTTCAATCGGAGGCATCTTTTACTCCTTAAATTATAGAGCAAGAATTATAGGGCAAGGTTTTAAGCCCTGCCCTATTTTGTTATTTAGACTTCTTCTGAAGTTCGGCAAGACGAGCAGCTTTTTCAGGACAAGCGTCCTCGAATTGCATCGGCCTCTTTCGCTCCTGTTCAGCGAGAAGTTCTTTCAATTCATCTGATTTAGCCATTGTAAATCCTTTCTTACTGGGCAATTGTCAAGAAGAACATAAAGCTCAAATCATTGCCGGTTGTAGTCTTAGACAAGTAGTAGCCAATTGGCTGCATACAGGCAACCTCAGTACCACCACTGATTGCAGTTTGTCCCGATGTACCTGGTTGCATTGAGCCGTCGCCAAGTGCCCATATTCTACGCTCAAGGCCTACCCCACCTTCATTAGAACTATTAACAGGCATCCAGGCGTGTTCGCCCCAAGTCTGCAACCAAACATAATCATCAGCAGCAACCTTACCGGTTACACACAATACACCGGTAATCAAAGAAAACAACTGACCCGCATGTGCATTTCCACTGCCTTCTTCGCAGTAAAAATACTTATTCGGTACAACATAAACACTGTCAGATGTACCATAGGTCGCAGGTAGTGCGCCGTCCAGTTCAAGAATTACAGTGTTAGCTACACCGTCAACTGTTGCTGATGCTGTATTGCTAATAATCCTAACACCCCACTTGCGAGTGCCGGTATTAGTAGCATCAGTAAGATACATAAAGCCACCAGCGTAATCACCTTCGGTAATACTTGAACCAGTAACTTTGAATGTATGTGTACCTATTGTACCACCCTGACAATTGGTAGTAGTATACGAAACAATCGTATTACGAGCCGTCATTGTACGACCGTAATCACACGTTGCGTGTCCGCCGGATGAAACCGCATACAATCTCGATAAGTAGAATACTCTACCATCCTGAAGTTGTCGCCTGTCGCCTACGTTCCAGCCGTCAGGCTTCGTTGCGGGGTGTAAATAAATGTCATCATTTTGCTCGCCTGTGCCAAGATGGCGCACAAGCCCTAATTGACCTTCGGTAAGACTTCTACCTGGTCTGTATGTCTTTGCCATAATAAAACTCCTTTCACGTGTAACACGTGTTTGTCCCTTGCGGGATATTGTTATGTACCATTTCAGATACGTTAATTATTGTTAGTATCAGGTTTCAGTTTTCATATTTCTAAACATTCTGGACATTATTGTTCTGAAATCAGGAACCCAGTTTGCTGCTTATTTTCACAATGTAAATTCCATACCAAATCGATGTACTGTGTCAGGACTGTATGCGCAAATGCGTTCTTTTCCTGGTCGGGCTGGAAGTACCAATCTTCAAGAACGATAGGATAGAGCTGGTCGAAGTTGATTGCGTACAGTGGGTCGGTTCCGTACAAATTAGCGGAAGCGGTGTCGAGAATCTTTACGTAGTTGAATGGAATATTCTTATAGGTGGTCTTACCTGCGTACTTACCTAAGTCATAGCCAATCCTATCGTCGGAATTTCTTGCGATTTTCTCGACCTGTTTGATTACGTTATTACTCGTGAAGAACTCCATACCACGAATACCCTGTTCGTCAACACCGTCAACTTTACCTGGGGTTGTCGGTGCTTCAAAGTCTGTAGCTCGGCAGGCATCGCCTAAAGTATCAAGAAAAGTCTCGTTGAGATTTCCTTTATGGTCGGCGTACCAGTTATTCCATCTGGAATAGGTAGCTGAGCTTACACCACCAGAGTCAAAGGCAGTACCGTCTGTGTAAGACGCAGCCCCACCAGTGAACCCGCCGGTCGAGTTGTCTGTACCCATTGTAATCCAAGCTGGAACGCCATCAATGGAATGGGAATCCGCCGTACCCGATGGAGTCGTCCAGAACGCTTTCTGAATGTCATCTGCGGCTTTACGGTACATTGCAACCATCTTGGACTTCAGATACTTATAGACACGAGTCTTTTGGTTCTGGTTGATTGACAGTTGAATCCTGTCGTAAGAACAGTTATTAGTGTAACGCTTCCAGGGTGTGGTGATTTTAACATCAGTGTCGGTTATGTTGGAAACGTCGTTATAAAATAACATCCCCACATGCCCGCCGTTGACTGCATCTTCAAGTTGAATGTCGGTATCCCAGTTTTCACCGGCGCCGACCTGTTTATAATTGGGAAGTATTCTGTTCAATACTTCATATTTTGGATAAGTTAAAGTTACCGCAAGTTTGTCAAGTGTAAACCAGTTTCGTGTAGAATTAACTAAATCCAAACACTGTTGAACTGTAAGAGCCATTATATGCTCCTTTCTTTATTTTAAGTTTCGATTCCGGCTTCTTTGTACGCCTCATCCATTATGAAGTTAGCCTTATCCGTCTCGTTTTTGAACTTTCGAGTTTGAGGTGAGGATTTCTTTCTCGTAGGTGTATTGGTAAAGGTTTTCTTCTGCTTGTTGAGTTTTGTAATAAGCCGTTTTTCCGTTGTTTTTTCGCCGTCTTTGTTTTTGAACATCTGGACGGTATTTTTAATCGCTTCTTCGATAGAAATTCCGTGTATCTGCGACGCTACGTGAGCGTGCTGGAATATCTCTCGGCGATATTTACCGTTCTGTTCGGTAAGAGACGACGAACTACCGAGGTCAGTCAAATCTTCACTAAAAGAATCGAAACATTTATCTATCCGATTCTCAAAAACCTTTTCCCGTTCCAATCGCAACGACTCTTTTTCAACGGCAATTTCTTTTCTCTGCTCGGTAAGAGTAACTGCTATAGAATCTATCGCAGCCTTAATTTGCGGGTCAACGATTTCAGCGTCAAGGTCAAATTTGATGTCCTCGATTTCCTGCGGTTTTTCTTTTAACCGCTCTTCTGATTTCTCAGTTTCCTGTGCCTTTGTTGCTTCCTTTTCGACAGGTTTTTCAACTTCCTCGGAAGTTTTTTCTTCTACTTCTGTTTCTACTTCAGTATTGTCAGTGTCCTCGGACACTTCTTCTGTAATTTCTTCATCTTCGACCTCCTCGGTCTCTTCTGTTTCAAGAGCCTTATCCACAGCGTCCCCAAAACCCTCTGGTATCGCAGAACCGTGCTGGTCAGTTGTGGTTTCTGTTACTTCAGTTGTTTCTTCTGTCTTTTCCATTTTTTCTGTTTCTGTATCCATTATTTCAAAATCTCCTTTTCTGGCCAAAAGAAAAGCACGTCCGGTTTTACCCTAACGTGCTTCTATACAAGCTCGATGGTATAGCATCTAAACGGTAATTACTCCGCCTGTGCCCGCTCTTTTGGCTAATTCATATTATCAGTTTCCTTATCTATTTTTACTTTTCGTTATCCAAGACGCAATTCTCTAATTTTATCCTCAACCTCATCATTAATCATTTCTTCGATACTCTTAATTACTTTATTGAAACGATACGCATCTTTAGCCAACCTTAACAATCGTTCAATAGTATCGTTAATTATCTTTCTATTATTTAACAAATCATCTTCTACCTCTTCAAGAAAATCATCAACGCTCATTTTCATATCTCCTTATTCAAACTCCACTAAGTTTCTTTGCCGAAGTTTCAAAAGTTTATCTTTTCGGCTATTCACTATTAACTTTCCATCTGGCGTATAACGACTTCCTGGATATTTTCTCATCATTTCCGGTATCTGTCTTGGATTACAGCCCATACTATTTGAATATCTTACATTATTTACTATATCCGTACTCGGCAAAGATACAATCCTCTGCATTATTTGACCACACTCACATTTTACTTTTGCACCTGATTCGCTCATAGTCGCAAAAATTTCTTTCTTTCTACTACAAGCACATTTATATTGATAAATTGGCATTAAGCCTGTCCTAAAACAACCCATTGAAACGTGTCGGTAATAGCGGCAGCGTCAATTACACAACCAAGATTACCACTTGGATTTATTGGCAAATACGTTCCTTCGCCTTCATTTAGTACGAGGTCGGCGGTAGACGAAGTTAATGTACCCGTTCCTGCGGTGTCTATCGCTATATAAATAGTCCCAGATACCGCCTTTATATAACAACCGTAGATTTTCGCTAATGCTATAGATGTAATAAAATCAAATAACTGTATTCCGGTAGTAGTCGCCGTCTCTACAACCGTAAATCCCTTCATAACTTCTACCGGAACGGTTAGAGTTTGTGAATTCGCTACCAGTACATCATCGCCAATGCCCGTTACTTTTAAACTAACCGCTAAAGTCGCAATTCCCGCCATAATTTATACTCCTATTTTCCTGACTCTTCTATCACCTTTTTAATGTCAACTTTCTTGCCTAATACTGCGATGGAAGGTTCGCTGAAATCGTCTACAAAAAAACCCCTCATCTGGTATATGACCTGAGATATAAGTTTTGAGTTCTTATCGCCAACTGCATAACAAACTACTTGGCTATTTACTGTTACAGGATAAAGTCCTGCCATTTTATACTCCTAATTACAATAAATATTCCCAAACTTTCTCGCCTTTCTTTCCACTTCTTGTTCTTATTATACAGCCATCAGGCATCAAATTGCACCGATGTATAGCATCGGCAAATGAAATTCGAGAAAAGTTATCCTTATCCAAAGTTGCTCTTTGATATTCAACCCATACTTCCGGTTCTATTAATTTTGTTTCCATTTTACACTCCTATCCATCTCTTAGATTCGGTAATCCTCTTGTTAATAATATCATCAAGGCTTTTCCTATCCTCCTTAAAATGAATTGAAAATACAATATCGCAGGGATTTGCCGAGTCGAAATCTTCTTTTTTGAATACACAAACAGTTACTTGGGGATGGATATATGGCCTTGCATACGTGTCAATGGCCTTTAATTCCAATTTGCTGTAGTCTCTGTCTAATATATCTTGCACGACCTGCGCAAATTCCTCCATTATACTTATACTATTTTTTATCCCTGCAATGTGTTTTTCTAAATCTATTATTTTTTCCATTATACACCTCAATCTTGCTTCACTATATTACTGCCAAGTATTGTTTCACATTTACTACAAAACAAATCTTTGTCATTAGGGAAAAAGACACACATTTCGCCTTGAAATAAAAATTCTGTATGTTTTTCGTTTTCAAGATTATTACTATTTCCGCAATTGGAACATTTCAATAGATACATCCTTATACTCCTATTATATGCGGATACATTTTTCGTTTTCGTCATACCTTGGTCTTGTAAGTACATATCCCTGACATCCATTGTCTTCATGGAATAATTCGGTATCGCCATGTTCATCAACTAATTTTTGTAATTCTTTAATTATTTCACAACTATTTTCATTTTATACCTCCGCTGTAGTCTTGCCCGATTGGGCGTTTTGTTTTGCTATTGAATTATTTAAGTTCATTCCCTGCTCACCGCCACCGTTAGGCTGATAGGCGTTCATACCGGAAATACCAGTAGATTGTGGGGTGTCGGATAAAAACCACGAATCGGTATCAAGGTCGATATAGTTACTTAAGTCTTTTGTAACCTCCGGTATATTTAAGACTTTGCCCTGCTGGGCGGCCATTTGTGCCGTTGGCAAAATCCAGCCGTTGAGTAATTGCATCATTTTAGTAAACTTCTGTTCAGGGGTCGACCTTTGCATAGAGTACATCTGTATATCTAACTCATAATCAGTGAACTCGCCCTGCTGTTCGGTCTGGTCGTACATAATTGGTATATCAACTATCCCAGCCGCTTTTTTGATAATTGCTATTTGTAATGTAGGATTGTTCCACATCTCCCACGCTAACTTTTCACCGATACTCGAAGCGAATTCGTGAACTTTCGTACTCATCATATTAAGAGTCCGACCTGCGTTAGCCATTAAAAGCTCTTCCTGGCCTAACGTATCAGCTTGAATCGTCCTCCCGCCGGTGGTATTAAGATTGCTACCCTGTTCGGAAAACTGCTGCAAACTGAAACCCAAGAAAGTCCATATATCCGGTACGACACCACCTAAAGTTACCTCTCTTATATTCTGGACGTTATTAAGACCTATAAAGTCTCCATCTTTAGCGTCCCTTGCAGTTCCGGCATCTATTTCACCGCCCATCTCAAAGACTCCTATCTTCCTCAATCGTTCAGCTTGGTTCCGTGCCTTCGAGAATAGAGTATTTATAGCAGCGTCAAGTTCCATTAACGTAAATATAGGCGGAATTGGAATAGTAGACTCTGGAAACGCCTTATAGGATAGAACATCGTAAAGGCCGCTTCTCGGTCCATCATATTGAACCGTTCTTAGAATTTTATAATAACTTTTATAATAGGGAAGAATGGTTATCACCACTCTTTCTTTAGGCAACCACAGGTCTACAAATTCCGAATATTCGTGCAGTTCGTTATACTTTACTTCACCTTTAGTTAATGTTTTCGGACTGGCATCTAACGTGCCCTCACCGTACATTTTAAAGTCAGGACTAATTGCGTCTGCGTGTTTAGGGAATTGTTCTTTAGCCTCTTCGGTTGGAAGATAATAATGGTCGCCCTCGAATTCGTATTGCTCCCTGTCCTTAGCGGTTATATCATAGACGTAATTCGACTTATCAATAACTTCGGCAAACGGCTCTCCGTATTCACTTAAATAACCATCTACGTTAAGAGTTCCGGCCTTCTTTGTTCCGGTCTTTACAATACCCATACTAAATAGGGAATTTAACACCGCAGGCTCCATAGTTCGGGTCGCTAATTTCATACGCTTAATCTGCTGATTTAGTGCCTGCTGAAAGGTACTGGCGAAAGGTTTGTATTCTAAATTATATTTCGGCTCGACCTTCATTACCTGATTACCGCCAACTAAATATGGTAATTGGATACTAACCGCCCTGTCTATCATATTTATAGGATGCGGGTCGGCTTTATTAGACTCCAGGTCTTTTGAATACTTATAATTCCTGAACCAACCGGAAGCGTAAGCCTGGAGCATTTTATTTGTTTTTATATTCATAGACCGAGACTGAACGGTACAAGCGTACATAGCCTTACCAAGCCGTTCTACGTAATTCACTTTTACCGGTCTGTCTATTTTAACCATTTAACCTACTCCTGTTACACTGATGATGAGATAAAACAATCCAATCTTTCTCGAAATGATGTTCAAGGGTAGCCAAACAAGCAGTCTCGTCAGGTTGCAAAAACATCTCCTTGCCACACCAGCAACACAACTGACCTCCTGAAAATAATTCCCTACGCAAACTCATTCGTCCTGAACGTGTCATATCTATTTAGAACTCCAGCCATAATTTAGGTCTGTTCGCTTTATCTCGTTTCCGTTGCTCCATTTTTTTCTTTCGATACGCAAACGAACCGACTATAGTCTCTTCAAACCTTACCGCCGCTTTCATCTGGTCTGCGGCAGTGAGATTGGCAATAGCATCTGCGATTACCATATCACCGTGCGCAGCCTTAGCTCCACCCACTTCGTCGATTGAGGAGGATGGTATCAACTGATTACCGTTAAAAATATAATCCTCTGCTTCGGTAATTGACTCTAAGTCGTGGTTAATGAATTTTCTTTTATCAGATTTACTAAAACAGGCACTCATAGCAGCGTTGTAATTTGTAAGTAATTCAAGTTTGGTATTAGCGTTACTCGTCCATCCGACTGTGATTTTCTTTTCGTGAAAACCCTTCTTCTCTGAGGTGGTACGATAGATAAACGGATACCCTAATTCCCTAAGTCTTTTAAAGAACACCTGCCCTATTCCGTTATTCTCACCGTTAAGAAGAGGAACGCCACTCGTCCCTCCAATCCAATAACCCAAAGCATGTACCTGCTCGGCGAAAGATTCCGGTAAGGTCTGGGAATCTATCCACCTACCGACCTTTTCCCTTGTATCGACGTCAAAAATCGTACACACTGAATTACTCTGACCCTGACCCAATGATATATCACAGCCCATTACGTAGTTATGGTTCTGTACCGGACGGCCGGTTAATTCACCCCACCAAGATAATTTACCCTTAGTGCCTTCGATGAACTTTATTTGTGAAATCTTATCGTCTCTTAGTTTGTAAATTACATTACCCGTAAAGTCGGGTTTACATCCGTACTGTTCGGCCATCTGGGATAACGTAGCGGCGTTGAATACCATATCACCGGAACCAATCTCATTCATATTAAGATTAGTGTCCATATCAAGCTGGGTACGCTCTAAATCCTGCTTATCATACCAGGGCGACCGCCATTTCGGATTATTAGGATTACCACCATCAGCGACGAGGTAAAACTTCGATTCGGGATAACAAAGGAACATATCCTTTTCAAGTTCGGAATATGTAATCTCCCCCTCCTGAGACTTAAAGACTTTGGGATATAGTTTACGATAATACTCCATATCCTCGATTATTACTTTATTTATATCAGGCGACCAGTACAAACCCTTAGCCTTGAACGGATGAAGCCACCAACCAAAGACCATTTTATGGACACCCTTCTGGACTCCCATCTTACTAAATGGATGGCTCCTATAAATAGACGTACCCAAATAAATCCGACAGGCGGCGGTATCGCTTAACGCTCGGTCGATACCCTCGGCCTCTGCAAATGCAACTGCTGGAAATTCATCGCAAAACGCCCAATCTCGTCTATCACCTCGGCCTGCGTCCATAGTCGTTGTCTCACCGTTTATAACAGCACCGTTCCACTTGTTCTCCAAATGTCTGTCAGTTCTTACGTAACTCGGAGATACCCATTCGGGAAGTCGGTCTCGCATAAAGTCAAGTTTCCAGAACAAAGTTACTGGATTGCCTTTCTTATCTACAAGTTCCTCTTTCCTCGACGTTACTAACCCCGTATTCATAGGAGTAAACAACCATAGGGCAAGACCGCAACCTAAAATTACCCACGTACCACCAACTTCTCTACTCTTCTTTATCTGCACCTTACCGCCGTTCTTCATATAATCATAAATCTCATCTATGGCTTCGTCCTGCCAGTCCCAGGTTATGAATGGTAGAATACCCCTCGGCTCAATATCGGCACGAGGCTGAAACGTCCAGTACATAGTCTTAAAGATTATCGCAGGTTTCGACCTGCACATCTCGACGAAATCGTTCCGTGCCTGCTTCGACGCACTCGTCAGGTATTCGTGCAGGTCTATCCGGAAGTTGATATTTTCCGTCAGACTTACCGGTATTTGCTTCAAAAATACCTCTGGTGAAAGAGATAGGCAATCAGTTATAGCGTTATATACCATTTAAACCTTTATGCTGGCTGTGTAAGCGTTATACCATTATAATTCGCTGCCCAACCGTTTGTACTCCCACCGTCCACAAACGGATTACTTGTCATATCCGCCTTAGTATCACACGCCCAATTTCCGGCTATCCAACCATCGTCAACGGAAGCACCTAATGTAATAGCGGAACCAGTAGCACCATCGGCATCTGTCTTTATTCTGTTGCCCTCGATACGAGGCTCCGTAACTCCACCACTCAACCAAATGGCAGGTGTAGCACCTTTACCTACATCACTGACATAATTGTCCATTATCTGGCATCTGGTGGAATTGCCGGCAATTTTTATCGCACTACCAGCAGCGGCTATACCCGCGCCATCTGAACCATAAAATCTATTGTTTTCTACTACCAGATAAGGGGCAGCCGCACCTGAGGGTATTGAGATTCCAAGAAGTGCCGGAGCGTCAGCGTCTCTACCTATAACGTTATCGTGAATATAACAACCATACGCACCTAAGCCGGTGGCAAACGCTATCGCCGCTTTAGCCTGACTACCGGCGCCAATAGTGAAATTGGCAATCTCAACACGGTCTCCGGCGTCAGTAATAGAAATACCGTCAACAGCAGTAGCAGGTTTTATTCTCGGATATGGCATACCTTTATTGGCGTGGCCTAAAAGATGTATAAAAGGTTTGTTAATAGAGATTGTCGTACCACCACCAGAATAGTCAAATACAAGAATCCAATCGTCGGTCGCTGTCGTTGAGGCCGTTATAGCTTCCGGTATAGTCTTAAACGCAGTACCAGGGTCTTTACCATCGCCGGAGGCAGTTATATTAGCATCCACAAACCAAATTTTTCTCTTAAAGGAAGCCCCCTCGATAGACCTTAAGTTATACCCGAAGTCTACGGCAAGCATATTCCCAAATTCGGTAAGGGTGAAATTATCGTTATCCCATCGTCCTGTACTCATATACTACCTGCCTCTCTGACGTGGAATTTACAGGCCGTTAAGGTCGTAAACGTCGTCGGCTCAAAATATAAATACTTCAGACCCTGCGTATCTAACTTCAACTTACAAACACGATTACTACCCGAATCATAAATACCAACCGTTGATGTATGTTTGTCCGTACCCGTTATTGTGTCTACGTACAACTGACTCGAACCTGCCACCGCAGTACCAAGAATGGCTGTAGCTAATATATATATCGACTCAGCAGGAGTGTCCACGCCATAACCCCATATATTAAAGGCTATAGTGTTATTATTACTACCCGTACCGGAGATAGTGATTATTACAGCGTCAGTATCCTGGTTAAGGTCGAGTAGATACGCAGACGTAGGGCCTATATCGCCTGGTTGGTACGTAAAACCGGTCGTAGTACCATCCAGAGCTGTACCAACTACCGCAGGACAGGTAATAAGCCTTTCCGCTCTATGAGTTGTTGCCATTATCATTTCCTTTCACTAATTTAGGTTGTTCGGTATTCGCCTCAAGAACATCTCTGGCGAGAGAGACAATCTGGCTTCTAACTCTTTTACTCGGACTTGAGTCATAACCTTCTTTCTTAATTACAGTTTCTTTCATATCCTTCCAGTGGTCGCCATAATTGTTGGACATAAAGTACATAAATATCTGAGCATTTCCAGGTTGATGACGCTGCCTTCTCGTCTTTTTTAATGTTGTCCATTTTTTCGTCTTGGGGTTGTAAGAATAAGAAACGTCAATTTCAGTATAATTGTAACCTATGGCCTGCTTAATCATCCTGGTAGCGAGTTTTGCTTCAAGTACGTCCATTGCCTCTTCATAAGCGATGGTAATATCAGGATTGTTTGCCTCAACATAAGCCCTGTTCCGTCTACCCATACCGAAAATAGCGGTAATATCTTCCTTACTCATTCCTAATTCGATGAGGTTCTTGTACGCAGACAAAAACTGCTTATTAAGCTGAGTACACTTCCTTTTGTCTATAGCCTTTTCAGACCAACTGGTCTTATTGTGTTTTGTTGTATTTTCTTTAGTAAAAATCATACTTATTTTAAGTACCTAATGTCATTTAACATTAGTAGCTCCTTTTAGACTTTTTTGCTCTTTTTTTGGCAGGCATCTTATGACCTGGCCTACTCTTATACGACTTGCTTTTGTGTGGCATTTACATTCTCCTTATGAATAGATGGTTTGTAAATAGCACTGTAATTCTTACCCACCTTAAATTTCCCGAAATCTAAACCCATACCTGTTTTTTTAAGGTATTCTTTAAGTTCATTGAAATTCATAATCTTATCACTACTGGCTGATTCAATCGGCATTATTCTCCTCTGTTATCTTAGCCTCATTATTTTTGGCAGTAGCCAAATCAGGCTCATTAACTATCGGCTTCTGTTCGACTGCCTCCGCTTTAGTATTCAGGGTCATATTTTTACCTTCAAACCTTTCACTAAACTTTTTACTACCATCATCGAGAGACTTCTGTGCATCAGCGTCAGCCTTTGCCTCCGCTAAAGTCGGTATACCCATCATTCGGATAGTACACCTCCAACAGAGGACGAAATCGTGCTTACCGTATTCACGGTCTATCTTCTCAACGATTTTCTTCATATTCTCATTAAACGAATGAGATATGCGGTCTGTCGTTATCGCAAAACCATACAAAGACCGACACTCATCGCTACACCTATCACATATAATACTACCACCACGTACAGTTCCCATAATCATTTCCTTTCAAATTTCAGTTGTTCACAATATTCTATATTTCCTAATTTAACTCAAACCACCACCAAAAGTGATAACTCCAAGGCCAACATACAATCTTTTCGTTAAATCTTATTCTTGGCATATCTTACCTAAATTAACATTATTTCCTTTTCTTAGCAAAAATACCTTCTTTTCTTGCCCTCAAAGACCTGCGCCGAGCGGCTGTAGCACGATTATCCCTAACAGCCTGGCGTATAATATGGTCGCCGGTCTCAGATTCAATGATACGGTAGTCTTCTGTATGGACAAGGCCGCAATCACAGCATTGAACCGACCGCTCCATTGATACGTCAACCCATTCGTTGTCGAATCTTATTATTACGATGTTTGACATTTTTCTTTGTGTCTCCACTAATTACTCTTGTAACTGTTTCTCGTCTTTTCTTTTTCACCATCACTCCTTACCCATTTTAACGCTCTCTGTGTGTCGTAGTATGTCAAATACATTGAATTCACCTACCTGCCTTAAATTATTTATGTCAACCCTGTAATCCTCACCCTCACAAAGAATATCAATGTAAGTATGAGATGTCGAAGGAAAACCTTTCACAATGCCACAAATGTTTGATTCAACTTTTCTTACAAAATCACCTTTTTTCATTTTCAAACCTCAAATATATCACATAGCACCTTAGGGGCAGGAAGAGGTATAATTTCACACTCACCCACACTCACCCACACCGGCCTTGCCTGCCTACCCACACCCCCGTATACCCTTGAAATAGCCCTAATGCTCATAATTACCCCAATTCCTTAGCTTGTAGCGATGCTATGGTCGCAATCACCTAACACATATCTCCTCACTGCTGCGGTGGCTTCCTTGAAATCCCTTTGGCTTGGCGTCCAATGTAAGCCGATTGGCTGATTGACCTGTTGCCGTTGACTTGCAACAGCCTGACATTGCTTACACCAACAAACCACATCTTTACTTTCCATCGTTATCTATCCTCCCTTCGGTACATAACCAACCATCATTGGGAGGATTGTTAGTATCACATCAGCAAACCTCTGTGGGTCAGCAAGGTCGAACCACTCGCCTCGCATCTTACAGTCCTTCAACAACTCGTGTACTCTATGTTCATCACCTTCAGGGTCTTGTGTAGCAAAGGCCATTACCATAAGCAAATCATAAGGACAGCCTGTTTGTAACGCTTTAAGCCGTGAGTCGATACTTTTGTATGTTATACCTATCTTATAGTACGTTGAACCAACACATTGTATAACATAAATATATCCAGGCATAATTCTATTCTCCCGTGTTTCTGAACAGTTAGAGGGGTTTTTAGCCCTTAAACGCTGCATATAACCTCTTTGATAATCCACTTTAGCCTGTCCTGTCAACATTCACTATCCCTATAAATCATACTTAGCTAACTTACCCATCATTTACGCTTAATCCCTGATTACCTTATTATGGGTTTATAAATCAATAGTTTAATTCTTTCGCAGAAGCCATATTGCTTTATCAACCTTTAATATCCGGCATCCTTTACTACCTGATTTTAATTATAACCCCTTAGAATCGAACCCATTACGCTTAATACTGGTAAGTGTTACCGAAATCTCTTTTTTGCCATGTCTATTACCTACCTACAACAAGTCCAACAGGGATTTTAAGCCTGTTTTAGTTTAATTAACCCACCGGTTATTCATTTTCCCCCGCTTTATAATCAACTTTTAGACCATCCTCAAGGGTGTATTCACTGTCAGGTTCGTTGCGAAATGGATTAAAAGGGCAAGAACTACAATCAGGGCAATCACTTTCTATAGTAGATGTGCCACCATCATTATAAGCAATCCATTTGCATCCCTTGTTCATATTTGTATTCAGCCCTGTAATTTTGCGTATTATAGTTGATAACCTTACCTATTGCAAGGGAAATCTTTCATTTTGCGAAAATTCTTTTATTTAAGTGAAATCTCAAAGCCCCCATCTCGATTAGATTTGCCATTGTTTCGTTTATGAATTTCCGTACTATTGCAGTATTTCGCTTAATCTTACCTTTGCAGGCCATAGCTACACTTGCATCTTTTAACTGTAAGTCGAACGCTTCCCCGATACTCAATGAGACTTCACCGTTGACCAACCTGCCGCCTTGCCAATTCCACTCAGTCATATAGATCTCCTTAATTACAAACCCCATCATACTTTATTTATCGGCATAAGTACAAGTAAAATATTAGAAAAATCTCGTCTTGTAAACCCTTGCAAATACTAAACTTAGAAAATAGTTGTGAAATTCTTCAAATTGGTGTTTGACTTTTGCTGTAAAGTAACCGATAATATGGGTATGACAATGATGAGATTTCCAAACAGTTTATTAAGGCCGGCAGGTTTAATTCTGACTCGTCATTGGAAACTTGCTGGCCTTATTTTATGGAAGGGTTGAAATTATGGGACAAATAACGTTTGAAGATTTCACTGGCCTTACTCACGCTTTAATTACAGTTGAGGCCGCTCAACATATTGCTGGTATGTTTGGGCAAGATTGCTCACCGCTTGTTGACATTTACGAAACCAGCACAGAGCCAAAAGGTTATCACGGAAAAATAGCAGAAGGTGTCGCAACATTTGCCTTATCGCCGTGGCTCTGTAGGAAATTAGATATTGAGTTCAAATCCTTTCACGGTCGAGGTAGCCAGCACCGCCATTGTTGTGAATTGTTGAATGAATACCTTGAAGGCTAAGGTCTTTTCGCCGGTTGAGTATATCGCCGGCAGGTATAATAAATTAATATGGGTTTAATTGAAAGGGTTGGATTATGGAAGCATTTATATCGACACTTAGGTCATTGACAGGCGTTTCGAGAGAATACGCTGATGCGGCGTGGTACACTTTGTCCGATTCAGGCAGGGATAACCCCAGGCAAGCGGCCAAACACTATGCTCTCCGCTTCAAGCTGATAATCAGGCGTTCGTAACCCCCCGCCGCTCTTGGTTCGCCGGTTCAATTCCGGCAAGCGGCTTAAATGATAACTTAATTAGGAGATAGGAAAATGAAACTAACATCGGAAAAAACTTGGAAACATTGCCTTGCTATGTGGAAGTGGATAGCCAAACAAGAAAATAGCAATGGCCTGAGAGTTATTTTCTTAAAAAAAAAGTGGCTCAAGAACAATGGATTTGAGGCTGAAAAAATAAGTGCATATTGCTTTTTCTGTGAATATGATAACTCGCATAAAGGGAGAGGTTGTGATAATTGTCCTGGCAGGAAAGTTGACCCCGACTTTGATTGCACTGATACAAAATATGATTATTATCACAAACCTGTATTGTTTTACGAAAAACTGTGCAGCTTGAACAGGAAAAGAAAAAAAGCCAAAAAACAGGGTAGCAAACTACCTAAATAACTTTTTAACGCTTTGTGGTGGATGCAATTATAGCGTTTTTGATCTAAAGGAGATTAAAAATGGAACGATGGGATTTTATAGCACACATCCAAATGATTATGCAAGAAGAAGGATGGCAATGCAAAAAAGGTTATTCGGTCAAAACTTGTGTCCGTAATCAACGCAGCGCAATAAATAAAATAGCCAAAGAAATGGGCATTGAAAAACTAACTATTGAAGAAGTATACGATTTGGGCTTTGGGAGATAGGAAAATGACCGACTTGAAAAAGCCAATCCATAGAGTCTCGGCTAAAAAAGGCAGGGGTAAAATAAATATGGTTGACTTTGAAATAGCCAAAAGATTTAGCCGGATACCTTGTAAAGTCGGCGATATTGTTTATATACCACCACAAATTCGATTAGATTGTGGCCGGTTAATCGCAACTTATTGGTGGTGCAAACACTTCGGGTTTAGGCCAGTTGCGCCATTAAATTATTGGCTAAAGGCAGGCCAGAAAGTAGAGATAGCAAAATGAAATTACCAGAAACGCCTAAAATTGACAAAAAAAGGGAAGATTTTTTAAAAAAGCGTAGACTTGGTAAATATAACCCTAACTATGAACCTTTGATTCCTTATGGTTATATTTATGGTTTATCATTTAAACGGGAGACAAAATGACCCTACCCCTGAAATATTGGATTTTGATAACGTTTTTGGCTTATGTAATATTAACGTATGCCGGAAAGTGAGGATTGAAAATGTTTAGTGTCCAAGAAAAACAAGAAATAGCAAAAAAAATAGAGGATATTTTATTGGGGTTAAATCATCCTGAAATGCCTGACGAAAAACCAAAATTCAAGCTGCACGTTGACGGGAAGGAGCCGTGGTCGTGGGCTGACATAGAACCTAACTGGGTTTTCGGGGACGGGAAAGAAATGGGTGTAAATCCATTTAATGAAATTACAAAAGATTTATATAAAGTCAGAGAGCCGGAAGATGAGGATTGATATGAGTAGATTAGATGAAGCATTAGAAGTGTCGAGCTTGACGAGAATTATTGTAGATATGCAAGAAAAGAAAAAACGCCTACAAACCCTTAATCATTACGACCACGAAGAAACAGGCACGAGTAATTCACAGCAACCCTTTTTCATTGAGGTCGGTGGCGGAAGTACACACATTAGGTATTTTCCAAAAAACAATGACATCGGTAATATCATAACATTGTGTTTGCTTGGTGTGTTTGCCGACATTGAAACTGAGGCTGAACAAAGATTAGCCGAATTACTCATATAAGGTAGCCCACAATCCCTTATATAATAACGACTTGTAAATATTTTTATTTTGTTGTTGACTAATTTGAAATTTATGGTATAATGTGTAAAAAGTGGAGCTGACTGAAAAAATGAACACACTCAAAAAAAGCCAAATCACAAGAATCGCCAAACAGGAGGCGTGCTTCAATTTCAGTTGGCTCCACGCCTCTTGGGCGGTTCTATCGCAAGGGCAAATTACTTTAATGTAAAAAGTGAGGATGTTATGAAAAAAGAAAAGGAAATACGATTAGATTGGCGATGTCATACTCAGCGACTATTTAAGGAAATACTTGTAAATGACCAGTGTAAAGTATTACATCAACCACTGATAATCCTCCTGGCCATACTCCACGAAGTAGCAGAAAGAGCCATAGAGCTTAACGATGACAAGTTGAATGTTTTAATGATACGCTTAACGCTGTATAGTTGTGCTGACCCGCTATGCGAAGATTACGACGAAAAACGAGTTAAAGAGATTTTATCTAAGGCCATAAGACCAAAAAGTGAGGATGTTATGGAAAGTATTACAAAGGTGAAATAGACATAGACGCTTAAGGTTACGGTGTATAAGTATGGAAAGTCCAACCTACCATACGTGCAGGTAAAAATCCTGCCTGCCCTTTTGTGAATAACCGGCGGCGGCATATAAGTCGCTTGCTGTATGCAAGTGCGAGACGGCCTTGTCTTGACAGGTATGTTGCCCACCGGTTTTTAGGAAGGAAAAAAATGACTAACAAACAATTTTTTATCAGGCGATACACAATATTAGCTATTCTTAGCTTTAGTATGGGTATCCTTGTAATTGCTATGATTAGAAATATTCCCAGCCACCCACTCTTTACGATGTACTCTTCCAAAGCCGGTAGCGACTCTCCCTCCCGATCCATCATCACGCTACCGGCTACTTTTGAAGTAGAGATGGAAATAACAGCCTATTGTAAGGAAAAATGTTGCTGTGGCCGCTTTACAGACAGTATTACGGCCTCTGGTAAGCCTGCTGTGGGCTTAATCTGTGCAGCCGACCCAAAGTACCCATTTGGTACTAAAATGACCGTAGGCGGTGTTGTGTACACTGTAGAGGACAGAGGTTCTGCCATTACAGGCAATAAGCTCGACCTTCTGTTTTCGTCTCATCAGGCGGCTTTGGAATTTGGACGCAAAACTTTGAAAGTAAAGGTGTATAGGTGAAAGCAAAATATAGATATATACATTTCAAAAAAATGCAGCGTGGGGAACAATGGGCTTGTCTAAATAATCGCTCAAAAGATATTTTGGGACGCATAAATTACAATTCACGTTGGAAACAATTCGTAATTGATTTCAGGGAAAATTGTATATTTAATAATCAATGCCTGTGCGAGATTGCTGATTTCCTAACCCAATTAAATTGCGACAGGAAGGTTGAAAAATGAAAACTCTACCCCTTGCGCATAGAAACGACCCTGTAACTTCGTATATCGCAGCAGATAAGCTGGTTAAGTCTGGCAGGCTGAGTAGGCAGGAGCGGAGAGTCTTTCGGGCTATCGAAGTCTACTGTTGTTTTTCAAATTTCACTGCACGGGGACTATCAAACTATTGTGGCCTCGATTATTACTTAATCCAACGCAGGCTTTCCGGCTTAAAAAATAAGGGTAAAATCGAGCGTACCGGCAAAAAACGTAACGGACAATGTGTTTGGAGGTTGAAATAAGGAGTTACTTATGAAAAAGACTATACGAACAATCAAAAACAAAGACATTCCAAAAGCTACCAAAAAGAAGGCACTTGCTGAGATTAAAGTAATCGCTGATAAATTGGCAAAAAAGACTAACTTTTGGGACCACGAAGACTTAGGTTGTGCTTTTATATGGGCAGAAACTCCGAGCGGTAAACATTTTTGGAGTAACATTGCCGAAGCTGATAACCTAAAAAAAGTGAGGTGAAAAATGACTAACATAGGCGACCACCCCAATATTACAAGCCACGAAGTTACGGGACACGGCATACACGAACAGCTTGGCCTTTCGGAATGCGATATATGTTTTACCGAAGTCGGCGAATTAAATCAATGCCCGCACTGTATGAATAAAGTCTGTGGTGATTGCTGGGTGGAATGTGGAAAAGGGCATTATATCTGCAAGACTTGTAAGGAATTTGTCAATGCAGGTGCAAGAATTAAGAAGGGATAAAATGGAACACACAAAAGAGAAATTAAAAGTTGAGGGTACAACTATTATTCAGGACGAAACTGGACATACTATTGCCCAAGTTTGGCCTGATACGAGAGTATCATCAGCTAAAAGTATAGCGTTAATGAAAGCCAACGCCGAACATCTTGTCAAGTGCTGGAACAGCCACAATGACTTACTGGAGGCGTTGGAAAGCATTGACAAGATGTGTGATTGCGTAATCTCAGACATTGAAATAAGGGTCAGACGTCTTGCCAGAAATGCTATAGCTAAAGCAAAGGAATAAAATGGAAATCAAACAACTACTTGAAATGCCAATAGACTATCGGACAGGTGGCTTTGCATTAACCTGCAAAACTATTAAAAAGCGGTGGCAAATTGACAACCTTTGGGTACATCAGGTAGTCTTAACAGATACGACTGGTGATATTCTGGCAGATATAGTCCGCAACTCCAATATCCCATTCAATCGAGGTAGTTCAATTTGGATTATTGCCTGCGAAATTCAGCCAACCGAGACGGGTAAGAAGTTATTCGTCCACGAATGGAAACAGGAAAGCATTACGGAGCCGCCAGATAGGTTGTCTTGGGCTAAAGAAGAGGAGATGGGGATAATAGCCGGAAAAGTGCGGCACGGCCTCGTGTGTGCCTACTTGCAGTCTGGCACTGAGCCTGAAAAAGACGAAATAAGAAAATGGATGAGGTTTATAATTACAGGAGAATGATGTTATCTCTTTACGATGAAAATCTAATAATGGAATCTTTGGCTGAATTTAAGCCTTGGATTTACAATAGAGCAGCCACGGGCAGTCTTTACATTAAATTTGGGCTTATCCCTCATTCTCTGCGTGTTGGCGACCACAGAGGCAGAAAGAAATATCGCTACCGTTGGAATCTAAGAGATGATATTGCCAAATCATTCGTCAATGAAAACGGCCACGAAATGAGACATTATCCTATGCACGAACTCGAAACTATGGTGCAGGATATGAGCCAATATTATAATGCAAGAAAATAAAATGAAAAAAAACGCAGAAAAATCCTTGACAAGTCTGACCAACTGGTGTATTTTGTTGTTGATGCATCGGTTAATAGACAATTTGTTGAGTAGAAAAGGCTGTGCGAAATCCCCTGACCGGTGCATTAGTGCAGCTTTTTTTCTGCGCTCTACTATCTGCTCGGTTATAATATCAAAATACTTTACCAGAGACGTAGGGTCTCAAAAAGTAGCAGTATCATTATCAGCGACAAAGGCTCATAGCAACGTTACTGTAGTCGAGGTGCGCAGTGAGAGCCTGTCCGAATGCACAATTTTAGGACTTGGTTGATAAGACAGGATACAGAGCTTGGATAGGATTAAGCCCTATTGTAACAAGGTGCGTAAGAAAGTTGTTCTAATTAAAGAAGATATGAAAAAAAAGGCCAAAAATTAAAACAGATTGCGATAAATGTAAATGGAATAAAGAATGTGTCAATGTAGATACGTTCAAAGACGAGGATTGTTTGCAATACGAGGTGAAAAAATGCAAATATCTGAACTAACAGACAGAGAGCAGAAATATCTCAAAGTCGTAACAAATGAGTTTTTAGGCAAGCTCTACGCTCGTCATAAAAGAAGTGAGAAAATAGCAAGTTTTAGAAACCAAATAGAGGCCGAAGTGCCGGAAGGAGAATTACAATGCAGTTAATAGCAAAATCATCAGGCGATTCAGATAGACCCCTGCCAACGGCGGGAATGCAACAGGGAGTGTTATATTCAATTATCGTTTTAGGTACTCAGGAATCAGAATATATGGGTACTAAAAAGAATCAGTTCAAATTTAATGTCGGCTGGGAACTTCCCCATCTGCCAAAACTCGAATATGAGGACAATGGTCAGAAGATTATGCGCCCGCAGTGTGTATTCAAAACCTACGTTTTGTCTCTGTATGCCAAGAGCAACCTTGCTCAGGATTTAGTTGGATGGCGTGGTATGGGTTTTTCCAAAGAGGAGGAAAATGGGTATGATGTTTTCGGTATGTTCAAAATCGGAGCGAATGTTCTGTTACAAATAACTCATTACGAAGGCAAAGACGGTAAAATGAAAGCTAAGTATATTGGCATATCCCCGTTAATGGCCGGTATGCCAACCGTGCAGCCTGAAAACCCACTTGTGGAATACGAACCATCAATGAGGGATAGCTTCCCCGAGGGTATGCCCGATTGGGCGAAAGAAGCTGTAGCTAAATCACCGGAATATCAAGGTATAACCTCTGCTACTGAAAATGAGGACTTGCAAAAAGTAACCGAATCAATGAACGGTCAGGATAATCCAGATTGGGTAGACGATGAGCCAATAGGAGATGACCCATTTATACATAACTGTAACATTTGCCATAAAGATACCGACAAAGTAGATAGTCTTGGTATTTGCGATTCGTGTTTAGCCAAACAAAATTCATAAGGACTAAGAAAATGCCAAAGTTAATTAAAATGCAAATGGGTAAGATATATTACATATCTTTTTCAGGGATAGAGCTTGTCTGTAGGTATAAGGAATCTACTG
>SDBT01001194.1_pt1 | contig 44880 bp, 37 predicted proteins | sample 2277101 | NCBI WGS metagenome assembly SDBT01 (sample SAMN10404973, study PRJNA504765) | marine sediment metagenome | isolation source: marine sediment core GS10_PC15, 103 cmbsf | place: Arctic Ocean: Southern Knipovich Ridge | collected 2010
GCGCGATAAGGTAACGCTGGCGGTCTGCCTCGACTCCACAGACGAGAATGCCCTCAAGGCCCAAGGGATCGACAAGGCGGATGTCGCCGTCGTGGGTATCGGCGCGGCCTTCGAGGATAGCGCGCTAACTACCGTGCTGCTCAAGCAGATTGGCGTGCCGCGCGTCATCTCGCGGGCCACCACAGGCGTCCGAGCCCAAATTCTCACGCGAATCGGGGCCGACGACATCGTCAACCCGGAGCGGGAGTCGGCCGACCGCTGGCGAAACCGCCTGCTGGCGCCGTCGATCATGGAGCGGATCGAGCTGGCCGAGGGCTACAGCGTTACGCAAATCGCCGCCCCGCAGAGCTTCTTCGGCAAGAGTCTCCAGGAGCTGGACATCCGTAAGAAACACCAGGTCAACGTCGTGGCCATTCGCCGGACGCAGGCTGAAACCGACGCCGAGGGCATCCGGCGAACGCGGCAGTTCGTCATCTCCGTGCCGATGGCCGATACGAAAATCGAAGAGGGCGACATCCTGCTTCTCATCGGCAGCGACGACGCGATGGAATCCTTCCCCGCCAGCTAAATTCTCCCGAGCGAGGAAAACCTAGAACGTCACTTTGCTGCCCCTTGTTCTCCCTTTCCCCAACTGGAAATTGGAAATCGGTAATCGGAAATTGACTACCTATCGTTCTCGCGCAGGCCGTTCTCTTCGTCGTAGAGGCAGGGGTCTTTGCCCTCTTCGATCCACGTGATCTTTCGGACGCGGCGTTCGTGGCGGCCGCCAGGTTCGAATTCGGTCGTCAGCCAGCTCACGACGATCCGGCGCATCAACTCTTCGCCGAGTACGTCGGTGGCCAGGCTCAGCACATTCGAATCGTTGTGCTGGCGCGACATCTGCGCGGTCAGCTCATCATGGCAAAGGGCCGCGCGGATTCCCGTAATCTTGTTGGCGCAAATGTCCATGCCGATTCCGCTGCCACAGAAGGTGATGGCGCGGTCGGCTTGGCCCTCGGCGACGGCCCTGGCCGCCGGGTAGGCGAGGTCCGGATAGTCGCAGCTCTTGGAGCTGTTGGTGCCCATGTCCAGAACCTCGTGACCGTGCTCGTGCAGCAGCACGGTAATTTTTTCTTTCGCGGTGTGGCCACGATGATCAGCAGCAACTGCAATCCTCATAGCACTTCCTTGTCGAGAGCCTGTTCAATCGCTCCTTTGATTCGCTCGGCGGTCCTGCGATAGACATCGGCCCCGCCGCCGATTGGGTCAGAAATATCCGCCTTTCGGTCCAGCCGCCGCACCCTGCCGGCAGCCGACGGCACAAGACGACAGACGGCTGCGACATGAAAATCCGTCATGCAGAATATCAAATCTGCGGAATTAATCAACTCCACAGTCAATTCCTGGCTGCGGTGGTTTGCGATATCAACTCCGAGTTTTCTTGCTGCCTGGATGGCTTCCGGCGTGGCGCGGTGTCCGTTGACGGCCCAAAGCCCGGCTGATACTATACTTACACCCTTTTTGTCCAGCTCGCTCGCGGCGGCACCCAGGCGTTCTGCAAGGAGCTTCCCGGCCAAGCCAGCCGCCACCGGGCTGCGGCACGTATTGCCCGTGCAAACGAACAGAATCGTCCGCTGCAGTAACCGGCGGATCGTCCGCGAGTCGAAGATGCCCTTCCGAACGACCTCCCAGCCGTCCCCGTTGCACCTGACGATGGTGCTGTTCTTGCCGTAGCGGCACGGGCCGCTATCAATCAGCAGGTCGATTCGGCCGGCCAGCCTCTCTAGCACCTCCTCGGCGTTTCTCGGCGGGTTTTCACCGGGAAGGTTCGCGCTGGGCACCACAACCGGGTCCTCGACGGCTGAGAGCATCTTCTGGCAAACCACCCCCTGCGGACACCGCAAGCCGATGTGGTTGTCCATGCAGAGCACATCGTGCATGCCGGCCGCCTGTAGCCTCTCGTCGGCCAGGGCCCCGTCGGTCGGCAGCAGCAGCGTGATCGGACCCGGCCAGGCCTTCTCGATCAGTCGACGCGCCGGTGGCGGAACGTCGCGGACGTAGCAACTGACGTCCTCCGGCCGGCCCAGATGGACGCTGAATGGTCGCTCCGGCCGTGACTTCAACTCCCGCAGCCGGTCCATCGTCTCGACGCCGGTCGCCATGGCGGCGATGCCGTAGACCGTCTCGGTGGCAAAGCCTACCAGTTTGCCCTCCTTAAGCGCATGCGCACCAAGAGCGGCGGCTTCGGCAGCTTCTTCGTCCGAGCGAACTTGAATGACGCGCGTCTCCATGACGTCTGCTGACAGAGCTAATTATCAAGACTGAGCCTGAACAAATCAAGGAAGGCGCGACGGTTGGGTGCGGCCATAGAAGACACCTGGCGTAAGACCGTTTCCCCAGGCAGGTGAGTCTTAGGCGCGCCGAGGGACGTCATTTGATGCAAATTCACTTTCCCCTTCGCCGTGCCTCTAGCCAATTAGCGACCTCGGCGGCAAGCGCTGCGTCCGGGCCGACCGAACGCCAGCTTTGCCTCAGATGCCAATTCTGTCGTGGCATAACCTGGAGGGAAATGGTTAAACTGCACCGGCGCATCGAATGCGCAGTTCGTCAGGAGATTCGGACTTTGGCGCGAAGATTTGACGCGGTGATCTTCGACATGGACGGCACGCTCGTCGAGCAGATGCTCGATTTTCAGGAGATACGCCAGGAACTGGGCATCTCGCCGTGCGACGGCATCCTGGAGGCGATCCAGCAAATGCCGCCGGCCGACCGCAAGCAGGCCAGCAGCATGTTGTTGAACCATGAACTTGCCGCTGCCCGCAAGGCAGTTATGATGCCCGGGGCGGCGGAGGTGATCGAGCGAATCCGCGCAGCGGGTATGAAAAACGCCCTGCTGACCAGAAATGCCCGACCGGCCATGGATATAGTCTTGGCGAAACTCTCGCCAGGGCTTCCCGAAGGAAAAACTCCCTTCGATCTGGCCTGGTCGCGCGAGGACGGCCCGATCAAGCCCCAGCCGGACGGAATCCTAAGGGCCTGCCGGCAGCTTGGCGTTGTCCCGCAACGGAGCTGCTGCGTGGGTGACTTCCACTACGACATCACAGCCGCCAACGCAGCCGGGGCCACAAGCGTCCTGCTGACTCGCGGGCGCCAGTGCGACTTCGCCGACGAGGCCGATCATGTGATTGAAGAACTAAGCCAGTTACCGAAGATCCTAGGAGTTTGATGTATCTGCCTTTGGCCAACCTGCTGCACTATAAGCTGCGGAGCGCATTGAGTGCGTTCGGTATCGGCATCGGTATCTGCATGTTGATAACGCTCTCAGGCCTCTCGCGGGGCAGCCTCCACGAGGTGGCGGATCGCTGGGATGCCGTAGACGCGGACCTCTTCGCTTACCCGGAAATCTGGGGGGCCAACGTGACCAGTCTTAGCGGCGTCGGCCTGCCGGACCGCTATGGCGAAAGGATTCTCGCCGCTCACGGTGATCTGGTGGATCGCGTCGTGCCGGTGTTTCTCTGGCAGATGCGTCTGGCCGGCCAGGGACAACTCGCCGCCGGCGTCGACCCACATCACTGGCATACACTGACAGGCGGGCGAAAACTAAGCGAGGGCAGGCTGTTCGACCCGGAAAGCCATTTCAGCAACTGGATCACAAATACGCTTCTGACCCCACCGGAGGAGGCCACAGCCGATGAGCCAATAGAGATCACAGCGGCTGATCTGGCCCACCCCGACCATAACGGCATGGAAATCGTCATCGACGCTCGCCTGGCCAAGGCCGGCAACTTCCAGGTCGATCAGACCGTCCAGATGGTGGGCAACCGTTTCCGGATCGTCGGGATCGTTCCGGCCGGCGGCATGAGCCGGGTCTATCTGCCGCGGCGAACCGCGCAGTTTCTCTTCGGCAGCGGGGACATTACCAAGAGCACGTTACTGTTTATCAAGCTTCACCGTGGCGTCGAGGCCAGCGCCGCCGCCCGCAAGCTGAAGCGTTTCGGCCTGGAGGTGATCCAGATCGCACAGTTTCGCCACATGCTCCAGCAACAGTTCGGTATCATGTTCGACTACGTAGACGCGGTAAACGCCATGGTATTGGCGATCGCGTTTCTGTTCATCATGATCACGCTCTACACGATGGTCCTTCAGCGGACGCGGGACATTGCGATTCTCAAGAGTTCCGGCGCGACAAACGCATTTATCGTCCGGCAAGTGTTGGCTGAGTCGGTCTTGTTGACGGCTGCGGGCACCGTCGTCGGAATTGCTTTGAGCATAGGAGCAGGCCAGCTGATCGAAAGGCTCTGGCCGCTTTTGACCGTGACCATCACGTGGTACTGGGGCCTGCTCGCTGCGATGGTCGCAGCCGTAGGCGCACTGGCCAGTGCACTGTATCCGGCCTGGCGGGCAACGCGGGTGGATATGCTCGAGGCGCTGGCGTGGGAATAGACCTGCAAGAGACTCAAGTGGCCGAAAACGACTACATCCTTGTCGTCAGGGGCTTGCGGAAGACCTTCGGGAAGGGCCTGGCGGCAGTCAACGCCCTCTGCGGAGTCGATCTGCGTGTCCGTCGAGGCGAGTTCCTGGCCATAATGGGCCCAAGCGGCTCGGGCAAGAGCACTCTCCTGCATGTTCTGGGACTAATGACCCCGCCAGACGCCGGTGAAATCGAACTGGACCACCACTGCGCGACCGACGATGCCGCTATCCGTAGCGCCCTGCGACGCAACCACATTGGCTTTGTCTTCCAGCGGTTTAATCTGCTGGGAGTTTTAAGCGCAGCGGACAATGTGGCCATCTCGCTTCACGTACGGGGCATCAAACCGGATGGATGGGCCGATGAGCTCTTCGAACAGATGGGCGTGGCGCACGTGGCTGGGCGCAAACCGGCAGAGATGTCCGTCGGAGAGCAGCAGCGGGTGGCGATCGTGCGGGCACTGGCCCATCGGCCGGCGTTGTTGCTGGCGGACGAGCCGACCGGCAACCTCGACTCCGAAAACGCCGCTGCTCTGCTGAAACTATTTCAGCGATTGAACCGGCAGCTCGCCCAGACCATCGTGCTGATCACACATTCACCGGAAGCTTCCAGCTACGCCGACCGCGTTGTGCACATGAGAGATGGCAAACTCCTCGACCAAGACCTTTAAGGCAAGTATCCTGCAGCCGCATTTGCCGGACGATGTCTCCGTGCGGCGGTGGTTTGCCTGCTACGGGCTGTTCTTCGCCGCGCTGGCCTGTCCGCTGGTGGTGCTTGTGGTGCAGGCCGGCTGGAGCTGGTCGGATTGGGCCAGCAGCCCGGCTGAGACATTCGCCAAGACTTCCGTCGGCATCAAGCTGCTGGGCTTTGCACTCTATCTGTCACTTTGCTGCACGTTCCTGCCCCTGCCGACTGGCTGGATCGTTGCCGGCGTAGCGACGCGGGAAGCCGCCTTGGCAGGCAGCGCCTCTGAGAGCATTGTAGTCGTCGCGGCCTTGACCACACTGACCGTCGCCGTGGTCGGTGCAGCCGGCTCGACCGTGGCGAATCTCAACGACTACCATCTCTTCACCTGGATGTTGAGGCACCATCGCATCGCAGCCGTACGCAAGACGCGAAGCTACCAGGCTGCCGCCAGGTGGTTCTCCGGCTCGCCGTTCTTTCTGCTGGTTCTGTTCAACTTCATCCCGATCCCAGTGGACGTCATCCGCATGCTCGCTACGAGCCATCGCTACCCGCGCGTGCCGTTTGCGGCGGCGAATTTCCTCGGTCGGTTCGTGCGGTACGGCGTTATCGCGCTGGTGACGTACTGGTGGGACCTGGGTTGGATCGCACCGACCGTTTTACTGGCGTTGGCCGCCGTGCTGGGTCTGGGCCGAGTGGGTCCGAAGCTTGTAAGGAAGCTTTTCACCCGGCGTACGAATCGACATAATGAAGACCTCTCCGACATACATCCAGCGGAGAAGGAGCAATAGACATGATCGTGCGGACAGGGGCGATTGTCTTGGCGTTGATATTAACCGCCTCCTGCGCGGCCGAGGTCGCCCAGACCAAGCCAGCCAGCAGGCCGCCAACGACGACGAGACCATCGACGGCCGCAGCGGACCCGGCCGTAATGAAGATCCTCAAGGACCTGGAAGCGGCAGGTGAGAAATACGCGACGATCCGGGGCGACGTGACGATGGAGATCGTCGACCACTTAACCGGTGACAGTGAAGAGCGCAGCGGCTGGCTGGCGTACCAACAACAAACCGCCAAGACACCGGCAAAGTTTCGCATCCATTTCGACACGCTCAGGCAAGGTGCCGGCAGAGCGATAAAGAACAAACTCGACTATGCGTTCGATGGCCACTACATGACGGTCGCCAGGCACTCCATCCGTGAAATGACGCGCTACCAGGTGGCGGCCGAGGGAGAGAAAGTCCAGCCGACGCGTTTGGGCAAGGGACCGTTCCCCCTACCGTTCGGGCAAAAGGCCGACGACGTGCTCGAGAGGTTTCACGTCATCACACGCCCCGCTGAGGCGAATGAGCCAAAGAAGACCCTTTACCTCAAGTTCATCCCGCGGCGCAAATATTATAAGGAGACACACTTCAAACGCCTGGAGATGTGGATCGATCCGAAGATGAATCTGCCCGCCAGGCTCGTCAGCCAGGACAAGAAAAAGAAGACCACGAAAGTGACCTTCAAGAACGTGCAGACCAACCTGAAACTCGACCAGAAAAAGATCTTCGAAATGCCCCGGCCGCTAGGCTGGACGTACAAGGTCGAACGGCTGGGCGATTAGCTCCTCGAGAGCTTACTTTATCTTTGGGAATTACCAGCGCGATTCCTGGAGAGCCTCTGTAAGTGCCCCGGTGAACCTGTGTAACTACCGTGCTCGGAAATCCGCCCCAAAGATGAACACGCCCCGCTTATTCGGATCGAAGTTGGTTACTTTTCGAAATGCATGCTCGAAGAGCTCCGGCCGGATCAGATCGTACCAGTAAAGGGGAATTGTGTGTATCAAGCTGTAGTTTTGCCAGCTGCTGTGCTTCCACTTCTCGAGCCACTTCAGTGTCGACTTGGGGTAGGGTCCAGGACCAAAGACAATGATGTAATCGGGAGGTATGCGGCCTTCAAAGTGGATACCCGGCAGATGCTTGAACTGTTCGGACGGGGGATCCTTCAACTGCCAGGCATAGACGGGCTCGCGCGCATGGAACATAAGGGGATAGGCCGCGTATTCCAGGATCACCCAGATGGTCTGCCTCGGCGCGACGTTGCGGTTGATCCACTCGGCCGTGGCTGCGTAGGCGCTCGGCGGCGGAACGATCAGCTCACCGAGGAAGCGAACGAAGTTGGAATGGATCGATTCGGGTGGCATTGCCGGCGTGTGCGAGGAGATGGCCGGGTCGGAGTACGGGCCGCCGTGAAGAATGTTCGTCCCGAAGGCCAAAATCGCCAACGGCACCGCAAGGAGCCTCACACGGGCGGTAATCGCAAGGATCGCACGGGCAGAGACGAAGATGCACAGCGGGATCAGCGGCACAAGGTAGCGCACCTCTGTGTGGAACCGCCAGCCCGGCGGTGCCTTCTGCGGAGAACACATTGCAACCACCAGGCAATACAGGAATATCGCTAGCGGACCCCGCAGCAGCCATTTGTCTTTCCGTAGGAAATACAGCAGCGGCGCAAGGATCAGCAGCGCCCCAACGCCGAACTCGCAGCCGTTCAGGTCGCGCAAGTTCCACCAAAGTAGTTGCAGCTGCTCACCCAGCCAGCTCGTGCGCTCACCTGCATGTAGAGACTTGCCCAGCGGGTTCCAGACTGAGGCTATCAGCCCGCCCAGCACGACCTGAGGCAGGATAAGTACAAGCCATCCCCGCCAGCCCAAGCGGCGTTGGTGCCGCTGCCAGATGAAGTAATCAACCAGCATGCATACAACAAAGGTCACGTACGCGAAGTAGTTGGATGCCAAAAGGGCCACGAAGCCCAGGCTCATAATCGCCAGCATGCGCAGCTTGCCGTTCCAATGCAGATACATGTACGCCAGCAACGCCGAAAAGAATATACTGGGTGCGTAGTATCTGCACTGGCGGAAGTAAAGGATCAACGAGACGTTGCCCAGGATGCCGATGGAGATGACTAACCATGTCAATACGTCGGCGTGATCTCGCCACATCCACCACGCGATCAGCGCTATCGTAGCCAGGCCGCACAACGCAAATGGCAGCCGGGCCGCGAAAGAGGTCTCTCCCAAGAGCCCCAAAGAAGGAGCCGCCAGGTAAAACATCAGCGGCGGGTGAAACCGCAACTTCATGTTCCTGAGTTTGATGCCGGCCCTGTTGGCCACGATGTTGTGGTCAAGGACCGCCGAGGTGTCACCCGTCCGCCAGACCGCAATGCCGCCCAGGGCCGTGTAGCTTTCATCATCCCACAACGCCGAGTGGCCCAGACCTGCAAACAGCATCGCCGCAGAGCACACAATCAGTCCGCAGCATATCGCCAGTCGAGCCGTTCGGTGCCATTTCACCCGAGGCGGCGGCTCGGAAGGGCCTTCGTGGAACTGTGAGGAACCTTCGGCCTGAACTTCGTTTGCTGTGTCACTCATCGCCGGCCTTTCGGTACAGATCCCGCATGCGCTGCTCAGCCCGCTCCCAGCGACGGCGGCCGCTCGCCGACCGCAGGATCGCGAATTCGCTTGAGGATCACCACACCCTCGAAATTGCGATCAAAGTTGGTGACCTCCTCAAACGCATGCATGAACAATTCCGGCCGGGTCAGATCGTACCAATAAAGCGGGACGGTGTGAACTATCTTGTACTTGGGCCCGCCGCGCTTCGCCCAGGCTTCTATGACCTTCAAATCCTTGCGCAGACGCGGGCCAAACTCGATAATGTACTGTGGCGCCACACGCATCTCGAAATGGATCTTCGGCATCGACTTGAACTGTTCTTCCGGAGGATACTTCAACTGCCAGGCATAGAGCGCCTTGGAAACGTGGAACATCAACGGATAGGTCGGAAAGCCCGGCTGCACCCAGACGCTCTGGCCGTGGGCAAAGTTGCGGTTGATCCATTCGGCCACGGCGATATATGCGCTTGGCGGCGGGTCGATCAGCTCACCGACGTAGCCGACGAGGATAGCTCAACGACCTCTTTAGAGCTTCTCGAGAAGGATTTCGACGATACGTTGGGCGGCCCGGCCATCCCAAAGCGGAGGAGTTTGCGCCTGCCGGTCATGGCCGCTCATCGTTGCTCGATACGCCGCCAGGATATTTTCCGGCTTGGTACCAACTACGCGGTTGGAGCCGAACTCAACTGTGACGGGCCGCTCAGTGTTATCGCGCAACGTCAGACAAGGCACCTTAAGGATGGTGGTTTCTTCCTGAATCCCTCCGGAGTCGGTCAGCACCACGCGAGCTTCCGACATCAGCTTTAAGAAGTCGAGATACCCGACCGGATCAATGAGGCTTACGTCGACCATTCTTCCAAGGCGCTCGGCAAGGTCAGAGCCTTCCAGGCTGCTACGCGTCCGCGGGTGGATTGGAAAGATGACAGGCAGCTCTTGCTGGATGGTCTGCAGCGCCTCGAGGATCCGCCCCAGCACAACTGGATCGTCCACATTCTCAGGTCGGTGAAGCGTCAGAACCGCGTAAGTGCGTGCGGCAAGCCCCAACTCCTCCAGAATCTTTGAAGAGTCGGCTTTGTGTTTATTCCCCAGCAGCGTGTCGATCATCACATTTCCGACCAGAAAGATTCTTTCTTCTGGTATGTTTTCGTTTTTCAGATTTTCCACACCGCTTTCTTCGGTACAAAATAATAGATCGCTGATGGCGTCGGTGAGCAAGCGGTTGATTTCTTCAGGCATCCTTCGGTCGAAGCTGCGCAGACCAGCCTCAACATGGACGAGCTTGACGCCTAACTTAACGGCTGTCAATGCACAAGCAAGCGTGCTATTAACATCGCCGACAACGAGAACCGCCTCAGGCGAATGTTTCAGGATAACCGGCTCGAAGGCTTTCATGATTTCGGCTGTCTGCACCGCATGCGAAGCCGAGCCAACCCCCAGGTTAATATCCGGCCTGGAGATTTCCAACTGGTTGAAGAACAGATCGCTCATTCGCTCGCTGTAGTGTTGGCCGGTATGGAGCAGAATCGGCTCGATATGAGGACAAGTCTTATATGCGGCCATGAGCGAGGCGATCTTCACGAAGTTCGGACGAGCGCCAACGACGTTGATGATTTTCACGGTATTCACCTCTTAATGTGGGAGCGAAACTCAGTTTACAATATGACCGTCAGTAAGTCGCGCCAATAGTCTCAGTTTTGTTGAAGAGAAGAGTCCCACCTGCGACGCAATTTGTCTCCGAGCGTCCACTGCACAGTTTCACCTACACAAGAAAGCGCTTTCCCTGCCCTTATTGACCCATAGCCATTGTTTGGAAGGGACCGGTCTTGACAACCTTGATAGGTATTCCTACATCGAGGACAGTTGCTTCAGCGTACTGGTCCTGACGGATGCGCACGGGAACCTGCTTGAGATGTACATGTGCGCCGCCTTCCGGCGGATGACCATCCAGGACGCCAAATGACCTGCTCCCGGAAAACTGGTCCAAGTTGACTGAGAGTCTCGACCAACCCTAGCATCAGGAAGGAGACTCTCGAATGAAGAAGTATCGGCCACGACGTTGTGGCCGATGACGGCGGAGGCGTCACCGGTTCGTCAGACACCCAGGCCCCCCAAGGCCGTGTAGCTCTCATCATCCCAAAGCGCCGAGTGGCCCAGACGCGCAAACAACAGGATTCCGGAGGCTACCATCAAAACGCAGCATATCGCCAGCTGGGCCTTTCGGCGCTTCCAGGATGGGCAGGCTGGTCGGTTTAGATCCGATTCCCGTCCAATTTGAGACCGTTTCGATTTCGATCCCCGCACTTTCGCAGTCATCGCCAGCCCCTTGGTAGTGGTTGCCGATGCCCTACGTCCGCCGGTCATCGCCGCTGCCGGCAGATGCAGCTGGGCGAGGCGATGCCTCCCCGCTCGGTCCCGCTGGCGGCTGGGACCTTTCGGCGTAAAGCTCCTCCAGCCGGTCGGCAATGCGCTTGTGCCGGCTGGCAATCTTGTACAGCTCGTTTCGCAACATCACGTTCTGTATTGCGATGAAACCGATCCCGGCCATGAGCGCGGCAATAAGCCCCAGAAAGACCGCAAACTGAAGCAACGGCCGATCGGCCACGGGCACGCCCGATGCGCTCAAAACGAGCAGGTAAATCCCCAGTCCGACAGCCACGGCCAGCATCGCCAGGCCGGTAAGACCGAACATCATCATCGGTTTTTCGTGCAGGCCGTAGATGATGTGGCTGATTGCAGTCTGCCGGAAGCGGAACTTACTGCGCCCGTGCTTTCTGCCACGAAGGACCGTCGGCACTTCCACGCCCTTGTGGCCTAATGCCAGCGCCTTCGTGAGGATCTCGAGGTGGATTTCCTTGCCGTCGCTTTCAAGGACAAGGCCGTCGAGCATCTCTCTGCGGTAGCAGCGAAAGACACCCGTGAAGAAACGGAAACCTCCCGGCATCAACCATCGCAGGAAGCGATTGCCGAGCTTGCTGATCAGCAGTCGCATTGCCGGAACGTCCTGCGTCCGCCCGCCTTTCATGTACGGCGAGGCGATGGCGAAATCCGCGTCAGGGTTTTCCTCCAGAGCTTTGAGCAGGTCGAGAATCGCCGAGGGGTGGAACGAGAGGTCGGCGTCAATCGAAGCTACGAACTCTCCTCGCGCCAACTGCAATCCCGTTCGCAGCGCCTTGCCTCGGCCGGCGTTAACCGGATAGCCCGCCGGACGCACGATTGGCTCGGCCTCCGCCAGCTTGCTAATCTTCGCGGCCGTGTCATCTGTCGAACCATCGTTGACGAAGATGATTTCGTACGCCCAGTCGGTCTTATCCAAGACTTCCTTTATCGTTTCAACAGTTGGGACAACGTTTTCTGATTCGTTGAAGGCCGGTACAACCACAGACAGATGTACGTTGGTTTCAGTCATGTCGGTTCCTGTATACCTGCTTTATCAGGTGCCCTTGTCAGCCACGATCAACACTCTGTAACATAAATACGGTCCCAGTCCAAGCGATTGCAGCACTCGCCTCAGGCAACGGTCTACGCCAAGAACGATCTTATACACCCAACGCCACTTCGGCATCAGTTGCGGACCAATGTAGCCTCCGGAAAGCGGAAAGGCCAGCGGATCTGTGTGAATAACAGTTCGAGCCTTTAAGCTCACCCGTTCGAGGGCTGCGATGATCTCGCCACGGCTGTACTGAGCATGTTCGCGGTGCCCGGCCAGGCGATTGGCCAGTCTCAGCGGCCAAACCGGGTTGGCCTGGAAGATGATGAGGCGCTTGGCGGCAATGCGCGCCGCCTCACGCAGAGCCTGGTCCAAGCGCAGATGGCGAATCACCTCGCGGAAAACGACCGTATCGAACGCATCGTCGGCGAATTGGCTGTCGTGAATGTCGCAGTCCTGGAGCTCTACGCCAAACCATTGTCGGGCGAGATGAATCTTCTCCTGGTCGATCTCGATGCCGACGCATTCCAGGCCGGCATCCAGGACGGCGCGCGTAAGATTCCCGTAACCGGCCCCTACGTCCAGGACCCTCCCGGCGCAGTGATCTACGATTAAAGAATTCTGCCTGTCCGCTACGAGGCCGTATAACTGCCTCAGCTTGAGACGATTCCGGTCGTGATCCTCCCGGTGAATGACGTGCTCTCGAATTGCCTGCTCACGCTTGATCGCCATGACCAAATCCTTGTGACGGTTCCGGGCAAGTTACTGCTCCGGCTTGTCCTCTAATGGTTCCAAGTCGCGGCCGGCGCCCGGCGCCTTGCGCCCTGTCATCGGCATCAAGCCCGCCCCGATCAGCCCCGGCAGAGCCAGCAGGACAATATTGATCGTCATGGCCACCAGAAACGCGTCCGATTCGTTAACGTCCGCCAGCTTGAACAGAACCACCGTCATGAGGTCAGCCGATCCCAGGCCGGCAACCGTGATCGGAAGGAACCGCATGAGGTTAATCAGCGGAGCCACTGCAAACAGAAACCACACTGATACATTCGGGGCAAACGACAGGCACGCAAAATAATACATGAGATTCGTCACGCACCAGCCAAGCACGCTCAGCACCACGCATCCGGCAAGCGTCCCTGCGTCCATTCGAAATGATTCGTGCAGAAGATCGACAGCCAAGTCCTTGCGGGCAATCTTCCTGAGAAGCCATTTGGCCAGTCTCCAGGGCACGATCCTCGGGACGAAAAGCACAACTGCAATCGGTATTGACAACGCGGCAGTCAGCAGTGCGATCTTGTAGAGCCCAAGCGCCACCGCACAGAGCAGTCCAAGAATGAACAGGGTCAGCAAGGCTACGACCTTGTCCGAGACAGCCGAAGCCAACATCGCCTCCTTGTGTCCACGCTCTCGCCAGCCGTAATAACTGCGAACGGCGGCACCGAGCCCGGCCGGCAGAACCAGATTCAGCGCTATGCCGATAAACGTCACACGGTACATCACTGTCAGCGGCACCGGCACCTGCTTTCTCCGCAGAATGAATTGCCATCGCCAGGCGCGAAAGAAGATCGCCGCGGGCATCAGAACCAACACAACACCGAGAAAAAAGAGGTTCGCTTTCTTCAGAGCACCGGAGAGGTCTTCCAAGCGAAGCATACTGATAACAACGCCAATGCATATGGCGGAAATCAGCATCTGGACGAGAAAGCGAATCTTCCTCATTTTGCCACCTCGCTGTCGGCAATCCATGAAACCGCCTTTGATTGGGAGGATACCGGCTGCGGCTTTCGGATCAAGCTCTAAAGAGCATTGGCTCTGCCGTCGGCGGTCAGCAAGGCCAGAAGACAACCACCGGCGTTAAAAAACCTTCGGACAGATCCACAGCACGACCTCACCGCTGGGCCGGCGAACTACATGGCGTGGCCTCATGTTACCGAGCTCCCACGGACGAACGATGAAAACGGCCCGACTTCGCCGGCCGTTGCGGGCGAACTCCTGGATCATAGCCTCTGCCCGTGAACGGTACAGGAAACGGAATTTCGCAAACCGGTAGTACTTATCCCACTCTCCGGACCGGCTCAATTCTTTTTCGTCGGTGTGCCATTTGTGCGGATCATACCTCAGGTGCGTCAGCATCGTAATGTAAGGCTGATTCATGCCATTCGTCGTGCAAAAGACGACGTCGAATTCATCCAGACGCGGCCGCAGCCACTCGCACGCCTCCTTCATGTCCGTTTGGAAGAGGTGATAGACCTTCGGCAGCTTGCTATAACTCCCGAAGAAGGTATAGAAAAACCAGACGGTCAATACCACCGGAGCGATTGCCGCCACGCACGCCGCAACCAAGGTAACTCGGCGCCAACGTCTGTAAAGCCAGCCGCCCGCGGCAACCGCTCCCACGCCCGCCAGGAGAATCAGCGCGCAGAGGCCTGGCGAGCTTCGGGGAGCATGCGGACCAACGCACTGGGCGATAAGGTCGCCCGCAGGGTATACCAGCACCCAGACGAGCAACACCCTCGCCGGTAAGGATTTTCTCGAACGCCAAAGAATCACACCCAGGCCGACCAGCATAAAAGGCAATGTGTACCAGTGAAATTGGCCCCAATCGGGCACCGAGTGATTTATGATCGGATCGCCTTCCAGGAAGAGAAATGTCGGGCCAAAATGCTCGGGGTAGCGCGCCAACGCTTTTCCTATCTTCGCGATCGCCGAGTCTTCCTGCTCCCATACGTAGATGTCTTGCCCCCTCTTGCCCATCGCCGGATCGGTCAGGTGCCTCCAGGCCAGCGGGCCCAACGTTACTGCAACTCCGAGTATGAATCCCGCCACGGCCAGGGCGCCGCGCCGGGTCTTCAGCAGATTCCACCAGTGGCGGATCCCGACTAGCACGATGCCCGTCAGGAACACCGGCAAGAACATGCGAACAGCAAAATATCCGTAACAGCCCGCGCCCACAAACAGCCCAGCCAGAACCGCCAAGCCCGGCCGTGGCGGCGTTTTTTCATCTGTCAGCGGTAACTTGGCCCACAACATCGCCGCCAAGACACCTGTCACGATAAAAGGACAAAGCCCAGTCTGGACGCCCTGGCGGACTAGAAGATTATGCCATGGATTCACGGCCAGCAATGCCGCCGCCAGCAAGCCTACGTAAGGACCAAACAAGCGCTTGCCCACCACGTACAGCAGCAAGACTGTGGCGATTCCTGCGATGGCGATGGGTAGGCGAGTCGTCCAGACGTTCATTCCGCCAATCGCCTGGAAAGCCATGATTGCGTAAACGTGGGGCGTGGTGCGATTCTCGCCGAGGGCACGGATGTAAAAAATCGGCCAGGACGTGCCGATCTGATCCCGGCCGGTGTGGAGCAGGCACCAGGCGTTCCACGCATTGGCGGCCTCATCTTGCTGCAAGCCGGGTGGCGTTTCGTTCAATGCAACCACGCGCAGCGCCGCTGCCAGCAAGAGTATTGCCACCAAGGCCAGTTTTTCCCAGCGCCCGGCAAACCTCCCCCTCTTTTTCATGGGCGTAACTCTCTTCGACACCTGAACAAAGTCCCTGGCCGCCCCGCCCCCGATCGGCGTCCCATCCGGTACTCTTAGAGAGATTCTATGCCTACCGGCGGGCTCATACAATCGAAATTGTGCCAGCCAGCAGAATAGCCGGCGGCGCTGGACTTACCTGTTAACCAATAGCTCGGAAACACCAGCTTTAGCTCGCCGGCGGATCGCCGTAAGAACACGACGAAGGAGCTGCGATTACGGCCACGTGCGCGTTGGCTTTCATCGCCAACGACGGTTACAATGCCTCAGAAAACACCTCGTTGGTCGTTGCCCGTTCACGTAGCATTGAATGGCTGGAATCTCTAATTTGAAAGCAAAGCAATCCAAGACTCGTAAGTTTTCCTTCAGAGAAATCCCTCTAGGTGTCGTCTTGATGGTTTTCCTGGCGGGCCTAATCGGCCGGCTTTGGCTTGCGGATATAGGTACCCGTCGCGGTTACATCTGGGACCACTTTGACAGCATCTCCAGGGGTCTAACCGCCCAAAAGCACGGCCTGCTGAACATCTATACATTGGGGCTGGAAGATCTCATCGTGGTGCCGGGCAAAGTTTACCGCAACGGCCAGTCTGTCCAGGTCAACCGCCGGGGCATTACCGTCTTCAACTACCCCCCAATGGCCCCGACATTGCTTTGGCTGCAAAGCAAGATCCTGCCCGAACCGATCGAGGCCAACACCCTCGTCGCCCGGCTGATCATGTCCAGCTTTGCCATGCTGGGCGAGCTGCTGACGGCGGTTGGCGTGGCCCTGATCGCCTGGAATCTTTTCGGCCGAAAGGCAGGCCTTTGGGCCGGCAGCCTGTGCTGGCTGCTGCCGGCGCTGGCCATGAATTCCACCTTCTGGGGGCAGGTAGACGGGCTGATGCTCGCCCCGGCAACATTTCTCGTCTGGTTCATGCTGCGGCGGCGGTGGCTGGCAGCCGGGCTGTCTCTGGCCATTGCCTGCCTGCTGAAGCCCCAGGGGCTGATCCTCGCACCGATCGCTCTTTTCGCCGCCGTCGTAATGCCGGCTGTGGAGCAGAAAGTCGATTTCGGACGCATTTTCCGGCGCCTCGTCAAGCTGGGCGCAGCCTTTGCGGCGGCCGTCGTGATTCTGACCTTGCCATGGACCATCACCTCAGGAGCCGAATGGCTGAAGCGCTCTTATTACTTCAGCTTCGTGGAAGCCTTTCCCTACACCACCTTGAAGGGCTTTAACATCTGGTATCTCGACGCGCTGATCCAAGACGGCAAGCTGATCGACACACCCCTGGTGCTCAAGGACCGGATGATCCCCGGGGCACTGAATTCCAGGGCAATCGTCGGCGGCCTGACTAAGGACGCCTGGGGCCGTGTTTTGACGATGTTGGCCATGGCTGCTTTCGCGGCTTTGTGCTGGTGGCGATACCGGCGCCGTCCGATCGCGGTGGTGGTGTTCTCGGCCCTGTGGCTGTGGAGCGTGTTCATGCTGCCGACGCGTGTCCACGAGCGGTTCATCGTCTACTGCATCCCCTTTATGCTCGTCGTGGCCGTGGCGTTTCGCCGGCTCTGGCCGGCCGTCGTGGTGCTGATTATCGTAGGCACAGCGGCGCACAGTTGGACAATCTGGCTTAAAGGCCCGCCAGCCGGAACGTTCAACCCCAAGCCTGCCTACGCCCGGTATCGCCAGAACTACGAGCAGCGCTACGGCAACCTGCCAGCCTATCAGCGCCCAAGACTCCCGGAGTATCATCAATTCGCCGAGGCCTTGGGGCGAAATTACCTCCAGGCCCGCAAGAAAGCCCAGACGCGGGAGTATCTGGTAACGTTGCTGTCGCTGCTGAGCTACGGATGGGCCACGATAGCGATGTTCGTAAAACCGCCGCTAACGCGCGTGCCAAAAGGCGCACTCTCCCGGCACCGGTGAGCCTGCACAGCCGCCCGAGAAAGGAACCAAAAAAGTAGAATGTCCCCTTTTGCTTTTGGCTGGCGGTTTCGTCGGGGCGATCTTCCCCTATCAAAGGATAGGAAGCATTGGTTCAACGCCGGCGCGTTCGACACCGGAGCGGCTGGCTCGAACTTCGACGATTCGGGCTGGTCCGCGGTTGACCTGCCGCACGACTTCGTGATCGAAGGCAAGTTCTCGCCAAGACGCCGGCGGTTCGACCAGGCAGGTCCGGCCACGAAGGAAGAGCGCGACGCACATGCGCTGCACGGGTTTCTTCCTGTCGGCGTCGGCTGGTATCGCAAAAGGTTTCGCCTGCCGCGGTCCGATCTCGGCCGCACCCTTTACCTGGAATTCGACGGCGTATATCGCGACTGCCAGGTCTGGCTCAACGGCCATTATCTGGGTAGGCATCACAGCGGCTATACTTCGTTTCGCTTCAATATAACTGACGTAGCCAGTTACGGCGGCGAGAACGTCCTGGCCGTCAGGGTTGACGCCAGCGAATACGAGATCTGGTCGTACGCCGGCGGCGGCATTTACCGGCACGTCAGGCTCGTCAAGACCGACCCACTGCACGTGGCGCCGTGGGGCACGTTCGTCCGCTGCGACGTGAAGGCAAAAGCTCGCGAAACCCTCGCGACCATCACAATCGAGACGAAGCTGCTCAACGATGCCGACCGCTCGGCCGCGTGCCGTTTGGTCTCGACCATCATCGCGCCCGACGGCCGAAAAGTTGCAGCCGCAACAACGGACACTCAGATTCCCGCGCGAGGGACAGCCCAGATCGAGCAAACAATCAAGCTGCGAAATCCCACCCTCTGGTCGGTGGATCAGCCACAACTCTACAAGCTCGTCAGCAGAGTCCGTCGCAGCCGGCGTGTCGTGGATGAATACGAGACGCCCTTCGGCATCAGGACGTTCCGCTTTGATCCCGGGAAGGGCTTTTTCCTCAACGGCAAGCCGCTGAAGATCAAGGGCGCCTGCTGCCATCAGAACCACGCCGGTTTGGGCATCGCCCTGCCAGATCGCGTGCATGAGTTCCGCATCGAGAAGTTAAAGGAGATGGGCTGCAACGCCTACCGCACCGCACACCACCCGCACTCGGCGCAGCTGCTGGAAGCCTGCGACAGGCTGGGCATGCTCGTGATCAACGAGCACCGCTTCCCGGGCAGCTCAGATGAATCCCTGGCGCAGCTGGAATCCATGATTCTCCGCGACCGCAATCATCCCAGCGTCATCATGTACTTGCTGGCCAACGAAGAGGGCCGCATGCAGGATAAGGAGCTGGGAGTCCGCGTGCTGCGAACGATGAAGCGTCTGGTACAGCGGTTGGACCCAACGCGGCCCGTGACGGCCGCCATGAATAATGCCTCAAAGACCTGGGGAAAAGGCTTCTCGAAAGTCATCGACGTGCAAGGATGCAACTATACGTGGGATCACCGCAGGGGCGGCCAAGAGCTTCTGGGCTGGAGCGGCAGCGAAAATCCGAAACTATACGACTCCTACCACCGCCGGCATCCCAAACACCCGATGATCGCCACCGAGGTCTTCGTCACGCACTCCACGCGCGGCATCTACAAAACCGACACCAAGAAGGGTTATCTTAGCGCCTACGACCGCTCGAGAGAAAGAGACTGCACTACCGACGAGTTTACGTGGGAGGCAATCGACACGCGGCCGTTTGTGTCCGGGGTGCTGCTCTGGGCGGGTATCGATTACGCTGGCGAACCTCCCTCGCTCAGCTGGCCTCTTACCAGCAACAACTCCGGCCCCCTGGACCTCTGCTGCTTCCCCAAGGACTCGTTCTACTACTACAAGGCCTGGTGGAGCGATGAAACTGTCCTGCACATCTTCCCGCACTGGAATTGGCGAAAAGGGCAAATGATTGACGTCTGGTGCCACACCAATTGCCAGCAGGTAGAGCTTTTCCTGAACGGCCGGCCCCTGGGCAGAAAAGACGTAGTCCCTCGTCGGCATCTGGCCTGGCGGGTGAAATACCAACCGGGTGAGCTACTGGCCATAGGCTACCGCAGCGGCAAGGAAGTCGCACGGCACGTAATCGAGACGACCGGGCCGCCGGCAGGCATCCACCTGGTCCCGGACCGCCCAGCCATTCGAGCAGACAATCATGACGTGGCAATCATCACGGTAGAGGTAGTGGACGATCGTGGCCGGGTTGTACCAACGGCCGCCAACGCCATCTCCTTCGAGGTCAGCAGCAACGCCAGGATCATCGGCGTGGGCAACGGCGACCCGGCTAGCACTGAACCTCCCAAGGCCAACAAGCGCCGTGCCTTCAACGGCCTTTGCCAGGTCATCGTCCAGTCCACGCGAAAGTCCGGCAGCATCTGCCTGACAGCCCGGGCCAAGAACCTGCGGCCGGCGCAACTCACACTCCGCGCCAAGCCCTGCAAGCCTCAGGCCCTGGGGCGAAATTACCTCCAGGCCCGCAAGAAAGCCTAGACGCTGGAGTATCTGGTAACGCTGCTGTCGCTGCTCAGCTACGGATGGGCCGCGATAGCGCTGTTCGTAAAACCGCCGCAAACGCGCGTGCCAAAAGGCGCACTCTCCCGGCGCCGGTGAGCCTGCGCAGCCGCCCAATGAGCCAAACGCTACATGCACATTACGAAGAGTATCGGCCACCGGTGGGCCTGACGGGCCAGACGATGGAATTCGATGTCGTCGGGCTTCGGTCCGCGGTCGATGACGGCGCCAAGGATGAGATGCATTGCGACATCCCCGACCACGGAAACCTTGGGAAATCGATGATATGGCCGGCCGCTGAAAGCGTCCGGCAATAAACGGTCGGTGCCGAACCCTTGGTTCGCCGTGCTCCTCATTGATGGTTGAGTGGTCCAATACATTGGGAACGTTCCGCCGTTTCGCGTGCTTCTTTTGCCATAGCAGCAAGATCATCGTAGGGCATATTGAGGAACCCTTCGACTGCATCCTTGAAATTGACTCAGGCCGACACGCTCTATTGTCGCGGCGAGCCTTTCGTCGGGCTCGGCCCGATCTCTGTATGTCCTGACAACGGCCGCCAAGTATTTCGGCACATCGTCCGACCGCACGGACGAGGCTATCTCCTGAGCGATCGCAGGGGTGTTGCCCATTTTCCCGCCCACGAAGATTTTCCAGCCATCCATCATTCCGTGAATTCCGAAGTCGTTAAGCTTCGTGTTAGCACAGCAGTTTGGGCATCCGGACACGCTAATCTTGAACTTCATAGGCGTAGGAACGCCACGAAACGTCTCCTCTAGCATAGTCGCCATCGGAAAGGTGCGCTGGAGACCAAAGGGAGAGAAATCTGCGCCGGGGCAGCACTTGACCTGTCGCACATCACGGCCAATGGAGCGCACCTCAAAGCCCGCGTCCATTACGGCTTGCCTCGCCAGGTAGTAGTCCTCCTCTTTGATCCCAACAATGATCAGGCTCTGAGCCGTAGAGAAATGACCAACCTTCGCGTACTTCTCCACAACGTCAGCCAAGTTGCGGAGTTGTTGAGGAGAGAAGCACGCTGTGGGAACACCCACTGAGAGCGCATAGCTGCCATCGCGTTGTTTCCCGAGACAGCGGTACCCAGGTTGTTTCTTGCACTCAAGCGTGGCTCTGCGAAGCTCAGTGTTGGGTTGGGCCGAAGTGTCCATGATCTTCTCCTTTCATGTCCGCCGAACTTGTTATTCTACCCAACATCTCCCTCGTCCGGAGATCGGAACCTGATCAGCACGATATCATCTCCTCGGCCAGCAGCGCGTCATTGGCGTCGTACTCGCCGCGGGAGGTGCCGTCGTAGACGCAGACTAACGCGTCATTGGCATCGGCCCCTCGTCGCCCGACATCTCAGGAGGTTTCCCCGAACATTCTTCTATGAGCTGGCGGCTAGCTCATCTTTGGCCTTCTTCGGGCCCATGCGGACGTAGATAGACAGCAGATAGAGCATGATGGCCAGGGCGAAGCAGTATTCCTTGAACTCACCCGAGCCCTTGATCAGGGCCATCGTGACGTAATGGTCTTTGGGCAACGGAGGAAAATAGTCGGCGATCTTGTCCGGCAGGCGCAGCAAGATGGCCATCAGCGCGATCGGAATCACACGGTAGTTGGGGATCAGCCAGTACCAGATGCTCTTGCGGGCATCCGGCCTTTGAAAGCGGCGGTGGAAAATCAAAGGCAGGATGACGGCAGCTATCATGGCCACAAGCAGCAGTTGCCTCGGGACGTTGTTGAAGATATTCCACGTGTTGTGAATGTTGAACTCTTCCTGATAGTTAACCTTGGCCAGGGCCTCGGGGGTCTTGAAGTGGAAATAGTGCTGGCCCCAACTGATCTCCTCACCTGCGAAGTACAGCGCGGCGATCCCCAGCAGCAGCATGGCCCAGCCGATGCCGCGCGGCAGCTGGCGGCGGCGAAGAAAAATCAGCACGGAAACTATCACCGCCGGGACTAGAAAGGCGACGGTAACGTTTTCCACGAAGCCCATCTCGTGGTGCATGAACGTTTCCCAGCGCGGCCGGCCTAGAAGCGGCGTGAGGAACTTCATCGCCAGGCTGCCCAAAGGCAAGCCCAGCCAAAAAACCACGCTGACGTCGCGCTGCCGCCTGGAGATTTCCGTGTTCAAGGCAGGTTCCATCTTGCAGTCCGTATCATCCTTGCGGCCGCCGGTCTCCGTGCAGATGCCGCTTGCCTGCCGGCCTCACCTCGGCTAGCCTCGCTTGCCGGAGGCAAAATCACGCCAGGCCGCCCGCATATGAATCTTCTCAGCGAACAGCCTGTCAAGCTTTTCTGGATCCAGTCGAATCAGGTACGTCCGCCCGTACCGCCGCGAGACGATTGGCTCGGTTGAAAGCTCGATCGAGCCAAATGATTCCGGCAGCGTGCGAAGCGCGACCTTCCTTCCTTTGAGCCTTGGCCTATACGAGCTACTGGCGTCGATCTCGGCCGCACCCAACTCCACCAGCCCCTTGTCGCACGTGATGAGCCATCGAAGGTTTGGATTCCTGCGAAGAATTTCGATCGCAGCCCATGCCTGCCTCTGCCTGGCACTTAGCCCGGCGACCTGCACACCCGCCGAAGAGAGCACGGAGAGGCTCTCGGACCTATTTCGGTCGGTGAGGTTCACTCCGAAGCGGCCGATGTAAAGTTCAGGGCCGAGTGATTCAGCCCGTGCGACGGCGAAATCGTCGCTGCCGACAATCGGGCGAGCCTTTCTGCCGAACCGCAACAGCCTCTCGCCGTCGCCGGTCCGCGCATGGCGGGAGATAGTGTGCCTTTCCAGAAACATCACGCCCAGCATGGCGACGATTGCAATGGCGACTACGAGGCGAACTCGCCATTTCAGCGACGCCCTGACGGCTAGGACAAAGCCCGCTATGCCCAGCGGGACCAGCGCAGCGATGATCCACCACGTTTCCGGCTCGATGATGGGCGGGACGGGCAGGTTCTTCGTCACGAACTTCGGCATGTGCTGGTGGAAAAGAAAGACCGGAGGCATCACGATCAGAAACAGGCAGATGAGCAAGGCGGCGGCTGCGAACATGTGCCGACCGAAGGAGACGACTCGGCCGCCGCTTTGGCCGCGCCTGCGGACCTCCTCGATGGCCCAGCCGCCCATCAACGCCACAGCGGCGTAACTGGGCAAGAGATAATCCTGCCGAAAGCCGTGGGTGAGCGAAAACGGCACCACCACAGCCACGATCCAGCAAAGCGGCAGCAGGATCGGCGATTCCCGCGAAAAGTGAGGTGCTCCCAAGCGCGACGAGCTGCGCTGCGGTATCCATCGCCTCAGCAGTACGAGCAGAACCGCCACAATTGCAAAGCAGGTCGCCGGCAACGCGTGGTAAAGAAGATGCGCCACGGCCGGGGCGGATGCGCTGTGGGGAACGTCCTGGCCCCTGCCGATGACCCGAGCAAAGATCTCAAACCGGATGATCTGGCGGAATTCCTCGCCGCCCTGGACCAGCATGCCGATCCACACCGGCCCCAGGACGGCGGCAAACGCCAGCATGCCCCAGCCAAAATGCGTAGCCTTCATGGCCTTCCACCACCGCCTGAGCACAAGCCGGCAAAGACCCAGCAGCTTGCGAGCGATTCCCGTGATGGGGCGAATCTCGCCGAAGCCACCCCACAGGGCTGCAGCCAGGGCCAGCATGCCGCCGACTAGGGTCAGATTCAGCACGCCCCATCCCTTGCTCATCGCGCCAAGGATCATCGTGGCCCACAGGGCAATGGCCCAGCGAAGGCGCTTTCCCGAGGCGGGTGGGTGAAACAGGAGACGATCGGCGCAGAAGATCGAGGCCGTAATCCACATCGTCACCAGCATGTCCGTGGTGGAAAGGTACATCATCTTGGACATATGGCGAATCACGACCCACAGGCACGCCGCCAGTAGTGCGACTCGCCGTCCGTACCACCGCCGGCCGAGCAGATACACCAGCACGCCCGTGACGAACGAGGCTGCGACAGTCGGGATTCGAAAGGTAAAGTCGTGGTAAATGCCAGTCAGCATGAGAACGGGCGCGTCCAGCCAGGCATATAGCTGCGGCTTGCGGGCCAGCCCGCCATATTGATTGCGGGGCAGCAGCAACCGGCCGGTTCGGATCGTGCTGATCGTCGCCCCGACCTGCTTGGTCTGGGCGTAGGCGTGGGCGTTGCTCGGCGCGTGAGCGTCGATGGCAATCACGCAGGCCGTTAGGGCGAGAACAAGTGCCACATCGATGACGGTCGCACCGCGGCCGGGAAGATCCCTCTCGCTGAAGCGGAATTCTGTCATAGAAGACAGCCCGATCATATTGCTAAACCAAACAGCCGGCCGCTCCCATTAGCCGGCATGTCTCACCGCGCCGGAGTATACGCAATGCACAAAAGCTATGGAAGCCCGCAGATGCCCGGAAGGACTCGCCGATCCCCACAGCACCGCCGGGAGGCTTAGTCACCCAAGTGCCCACTCCTCTGGCCACCGTCGAAGTCGAACTCAAGAGCCTGGAGCTCACCAGCGGACCAATCCATCAAGGCGAGGTCCAAATCCTCATCGGCGACATGGACGGCAGCGGCAAGATCGACACCGACGATATCAATCCATTTGTCTTGGCCCTGACGGACCCGAAGACCTACGACGACATCAACCCGTTCGTCGCGCTGATAACCGGCGGGCAGTCCATCCCCGAGCCGGCTGGGCGTTTGCTGTTGGCCCTTGGGAGCTGCCTGACCCTGCAACGCCGAAGGCGATAACCCGCGGCACTAAAATTAATGTCTTGGACTTCCAGCGAGGCCTGGCCACTGAAGTGACCAGGCCTTGTTAATGCATTTCGCGCGGGGAGTTACACCTCATAAAGTGACCTCTCAAGAGGCGTTTCCCATCGCTACGAGCTATGTTATGGCTCTCTGGGGCCGCAAAAATTATTCAACTACAAGGATTTCTACGGCCATTTACCCGAGAATTCCTTTGACAAGACGGCAACTCGGCATATAATCGCGCTTAGCTCTAGCCTGCGTGGGAGCGGCAGAGCTATTCGATTTCGACAAGTGAGGCAGGAGCGGAAGAGAGTCGCGGGGCGTATCCGAGTTAGGATCCGAGACTCAGGTCGCTCCTTCTAGCCTGCCTAGGCCGCCCGGCCAAGTTCCCCTGTAAGCTTCAGATCGTTTCGGCTGTCTCGGCGACAGCACGAAAATGTGAGCCTGAAGTTGGCCGGTGAGCCGAGCAACTTCGTGATCGGAGGTTGAGACCGAGGGCCTACATGTAAAGTACCGGAGGGCCGAATACATTCTCGGCACAAGCACAAAGGAGCGGGAAAAATGCGAAATACACTGGTGCTGGCAGTAGTGGGACTGTTGGCGTGCGGCACGGCGCTGGCTGATCTCAGCGGTCTAAGCGCGTGGACGGATCCAAACGGGTACACCTGGAGCGGCACATCGGGCATGAGCCAAGAAAAGACCGGCGAGCCCAACACGTTCCTGTCCGGAGATGTTGAATGGGTCGTCGAGTATGTCGCCGCCCAAAGCAAGTTCAAGTACACTTACCAGATCGAGTCAACCGGGGACTACGGCATTACTCTACTCGGGGTGCCGATGCTTTCGAGCAATGAGGCCGAAACCATCGGAGCCTACCAGGTCGAAGTGGGAAACATCGCTCCGGCAGACTACAACTTCACGAATGATGCCAACAGCGAACCCACCCTGGCCTGGTGGAGCTTCTCGGGCCTGACGAATGGACAGGTCAGCTATGGATTGACGTACTGGAGCGTCAACATGCCATTGACGCTGGGTGGATATATCCAGGACGGCGGACTATTTGCTGCCAACGGCGATCTCCCCTCGCCGTCGAACGTGATTCCTGAGCCGATCACTCTGGCTGTGCTGGCCTTGGGCGTCGGCTTACTTGTCCGTCGAGGGAAAAAATAGACTCCAGCGCCGGTGTCTCGGCGCGGAGTCGAAGACAAGGCAGGACTTGATTCGCCTTCGCTGGCTAGTATAGGCGCGGCGGGGGCAGCGTATAGGTAAACGACAATTGAGCGTGTGGAAGTTGGCGAAACCGTTGAGCCATAGGTTGAGCCCAAGTTCAAGGAAGGGGTAATATCCATGCGTGTGCAAGGAGCGCTAACGGCGGCCGTTACGGTGTTTCTGCTTGCCTCCGTGCCGGCATTGGCGGGCTTGCTTGCCGACGATGCCAACGGGATGGGCGGCGTCTGGCAGGACACGGTCAATTACGACGGACTCAGTGTGGACGCAAACGTCGATTTCTGCGTCTTCGAACCCGGCCAGTTCACTCAAGAGTTCGCCGATCCCAACCCTGCTGTTGATCCCAACCACTACGTCTATGCATACCAGATTCTGGACCTGACGGAGGGATCCATGGGGGCGGGCAACAGCTACATATTGCAGTTCAGCGTGGGCCTTCATGGCAATGAAGATGTGGGTGCCGTCGGCGCTTACGTAGATGGCAACGCAGTGCTTCCCAAGACATCTGAGCTCGCCTCAGACGAGCTGACAGTGAAATGGCTTTTCGATCCCCAGATACAGCTTGGTCAGCACAGCGCCATCCTGTATTTCGCAAGTCCTTTCGACCCCAACTGGGATACTGGCACTCTGACCGGCTGGTTCCCGGTCGCCACGCACAGCGTGCCCAGCCCCGTCCCAGAGCCGACGATGATTGCGCTGTTCGGCCTCGGGTCAGCGGTGCTGCTAAGAGTTCGGCATTTTCGAAAAGCGGCCGGCTAGTTGAAGTTTCATTTGAAACCATCAGGAAAAAAAGGAGTTTGACTTCAGAGGCTGCCGGATATAAGTATTGTTGAGAAAGTGGGGTATTAGGTTTGGGCCGGAGTGTCCGGCATGAGAACGCGACGGTGGACAAGTCGTTTGTTATGGCCGTGCTTGTACGCGGTTTTGGTGTGCGCAGCGACGACCTCATCCGGCATGGAGAACTCCAACGTCCTGGTCCTCTACAACGACTCCAGTGCAGAGGGTCAGCAAATCGCCAACTATTACGCCGGTGTGCGTCCCGGCGTGACGCTGCTAGGGATTCACAATGTCCCCGTAGCCGAGGTGGTTTCCTGGGACGTCTATCTGAACACGCTTCGGCCACAGATTCTTGGGAGCCTGAGCAACTCCATCGATTGCATCGTGACCACCAAAGGCCTGCCGCTGCGAGTGGACAATCCCGGCCAAGCCGGCGATCCGCCCAAATGGAACCGGTATTCCAGCCTGGAAAGTGAGCTGGCCCGGATCGACACCATCGACACACGCCTGAAGATGGGCAACCAGGATTGGCTCATGCCGCCGGAGTTCGGCGGCAATGAGTTGACGAGAAACCCCTATCACGAGAAGAACGAGCCGTTCAGCTACGCAACCCATGGCATTCGGCTGACGTCCAGGCTGGACGGATTCTCGGTAACGGACGTTTACGCAAGCATCGGCCGGGCCCAAGTGGTAGTCTACGACGCCCCAGGCCAGATGTTCCTTCTCGATGACGACCCGGACGCCCCGGCCAGTTCCTCGGATCGAATGACAGCCCTGCGCGACAACGTCTTGGTCAGCCAAGGCCTGGCGCACATATACGATGGAACGAATGCCTTTGTGGGCGATGCACCAGGGCCGGTGATTGGCTACGTAAGTCACGGCCGCTATAGCGGCGCCCCGGAAGGATACATTCTGGACAGCGAGAACGGCCTTCAATTTGACAGTCCGGACGGGGCGGTCTTTCACACGTACGAAAGCTTTAATGCCTACAGCTTCGTCGAAGGCGGAAACCGCTACGGACAGGGCCTGGTGGCGGAGTGGATCGCCCGTGGCGGCGCGGCCGGGGTCGGCCACGTCGAAGAGCCGGGTGCCGGCAGCCCAAACATCACCGATGAATCCCGCTTTTTCGAGATGCTCTTGAACGGCTATACCTGGGCCGAGGCCGCATGGAACGGCACCTTCCAACTCTCCTACGTCAACACCGTTGTCGGCGACCCGCTGATGCGCTGGCACCCAAGACTGCTCGGCGACATGGACATCAGCGGCGAGGTCAACACCGACGACATCGGCCCGTTTATTTTGGCGATGACGCAACCGAATAGCTACGTGGAACTATATGGGCTGGACCCCGTCATTATGGGCGACATGGATGGAAGCAACAGCTTTAATGGGGACGACATTCGCTTGTTTATTGGGCTGCTGCCCGGCTCGCCCTCAGGAGGCTCCACGCCCGAGCCGGCCGCGCTGGGATTGCTGGCAATGGGCGGCCTGGCGCTGATCCGCCGGCGAAGGTAGTCAACTCGCCTTACCGCCTCTTTCTCTGCATTTTTTCCCGTACATATTGCAGGTGCCGGACAATGTTTTGCACCAGCGTCTCGTAGACGGCATTGCCGCGCTGGTCCTCGCGCACAATGCGTGTTAACTGCCGGAAGGACTTCTCGGCCCGCGGCCAGTCGCCGGCCTGTTCATACGCCCAGGCATTGTTGTACTTCCGCCAGACCTCTGCGATCAGTTGCCCCAGCGCTCTCTGGTAGTTCTTCTCGTCTTGCCCATCGTCGAACCCGGCCGTGCGTTTATACGCCAAATAGAGATGGAAACTTTTCACGCACTTATACAGGTCGCCAGCCTTGGAGGGCAGATTTTCGTAGAGGCTTCGGGCCGTACGCAGCTCAGCCGTCGCACGCATCGGGATGGGGTTCCTTCTGGGCACCTTTGAAAGTGCATCAGCGATTTCCCTTTGGCTGAGCTTTGGCACCTGTTCTGCCGGACGTGTCTCTTGTTTGCTCAGCGTGCTAAGCAGGATCACCAGGCCCACCAGGAACGCCAGCCAGATGATGCCGAAGATTGCGTACTTTCTCGTCTTGGCCTTTCGGGCCCCTTGTTCTGGAGACAGCGGCAGCCTTTCAGTAGCGGCTCTTTCAGTCCGCGGCGGTTCGCTAGGGGCGGCAGCGGCTTTCCACGCAAGCTCAGCCTGCTCGCTTTCTCCAGCGACCGGCTCGAGCCGACCCTCCGGCTGCGGATGCTGCGTGTGGTAGGCTTCGAGGGCCTGGTCCGGATCGTCCCCGGCAGAGACGAACAGAATCCGCGTTTCCAGCCCAACCCCCAGCACATCCCCGGTGGCCAAGAGAATTCTCTTCTTGCGGGACCTGTAGCGTTTGTTGTTAACCCACGTCCCGTTGGGCGAGAGGTTTTCAATTACCCAGCCGTCGGGTGTCAATTCAAAGCGCACCTGCTGGCGTGAGGCATGCCGCTCGACGAGATGGATATCCGCACCGGGCGAACGCCCGGCGATCATGACGTTGGAGGTCAGTACGAGCCGTCGGCCCGCGGCCGGGCCGGCGATGAAGATCAGCTCCGGCCGCACGTCGGCCATCAGAACAGCCCCCCGCGGACGGCCCGGACAATCACTGGCCCGAAGACCGCCAGCATCACGGCGATTACCAGAAGCAGGCACGGTATGAGGATCCGCACCGACGCCACGGCGGCCTTGTTCTCCGCCGCAAACGACCGTCGCAGCCGGAGCAGCGTTGCCTGATCGTGCAGAACGTCACCAAGCGACGTGCCAAGCTCTTCAGCCTGAATAATGCTGGCAATGATGCTCCGCAGCGCTTCGAGCGGTACGCGGTTGGCCAGATTTTCCAGCGCCCGCCGACGGGTGGTGCCCAGCTCCATCTCCGCCAGCACGGTCCTGAGCTCCACGTGAAACGGATCGCCCCTCCAATCCTGATGGAGCGGGCTTGGAAAGCTCTCAGCCGATCGTTCCCGCACGACGGTCCTGACGGCCTCGGTAAAGGTCGCCCCGGCACCCATCGCCAGTGCGATCAGGTCCAGCGAGTAGGGCACGCGCCTGGAGATCCGGCGGAGCCGCTTGGTGGCCTTGTCGTGCAAGTGAAAAATCAAAAGACCGATCCCTGCCACAAGGCCAAAAACCAGCAGCACCAAGCTCAACTGCCCATAGGCCAGCAGATTGAACACCTGCAAACCGACCATCACGACTATGCCCAGCCCCAGCGACATCGCCAGGTACTCTTCGACGGTGTAGTAGTTCGGGCTGCCCGCTACGACGAGCTTACGGCCAAGCCAGTTCTTTACCCGCGGCATAGCAAGGCGATGGCTGGCCGCCAACAGCAGCCACAAGATTGGCCTCAGCAATGGATTCTCAAAGACCGTTCGGCGATCCATATGACCGGTGGCAATGGCCACCTCTCGCTGAGGGGACATCTTAATCTCGCCCGGCTGCCGGAAGATCGCCAACGTTCCCAAAACAATTGTCAGGAAGATCCCCGCCGAGATCAGCAGGTCCCAGACCTCCATGTCCAGCGGCAACGACCATTCAGCCAGCATGTTCAACTCAAAGGCCATCTCAGATATCCAGCGAGACAATCTTCTTGATCCATAGGAAACCGACGACGTTTAACGCGACCATGGTCAGGATAATGACCTTGCCGAAGTTGTCGGCGAACATCGCGCGAACGCCTTCCGGGCTGACGAGGAAGTAGAGAATCAGCAGCACGACGATGGGCATCGCGCCGAGCCATCGCGCGGTGGCTCGACCCTGGGCGGTCAGGGCCTTGACGCGGCTTTCCAGGCGCTGAATCTCGCGGATCGACGCGGCGATGCGGTCGAGAGTCTCCCCGAGATCGCCGCCGCGCTCGCGGTGGGTTTGCAGAGCCGCAAACAGTAAGTGAAAATCGCCCGAGCCAATCCGCGCCGCGGCGTTGTCCATTGCCTCTTCCAACGGCACGCCGTACTCGTATTCTCGCAGCAGGTGCTGAAATTCCTGCCTAAGCGGCACGGGGCCGTCGCGGGCAACGAGTTCCATAGCTTGCACAAGGTTCAACCCTGCTCGAACGCCGGAGGCCAGCGTCTGGACGCCGCCGACCAATTGGTCTTCCAGGCGGGCCAGGCGGCGCCTCTTGAGAATCCCCAGCACCACCGACGGCAACACTGCCCCAATGCCAATTCCCATCAGCACACCGAGGATGCTGCCGCTGAGGGCGTAGAGAATCAATGCCAGCAGGACCATCCCGATGCCGGCGGCGATTGTTGCTGTTCGCGGCTTGACGTTCAGCAGCAGGCTGCCCCGGAGAACCACGTCGAACTGCCGTTCCTGCTGGCGGACGAGCTGACGCAGCGGCACGTATCCACAGAATACCGCCGCCGCCGTCGCCACAAACATCACTGTGCTGGCCACCACGACAGCCGGCGCCGAAAGCGGATCGATCCTGGCCAGCAGCAGCAGCATCAAGTGAACACCTCCACGGTCAGCAAGCCCTTGGCGATCAATTGCTCGGCGAAGGCGGGAATGTACCCCGTATGCCGCAATTTGGCCTCTTCGGGCGACTCGCCCACCGCCGGACGGTAGGTGAAGATATCTTCGGTCAGGATGCGCCCGGTCTCCGGGTCGATGCCGTTGATCTCGCTGATGTGCGTAACCCGCCTCCGGCCGTCCGCCAGCCGGGTCATCTGCACGATCACGCTCAGCGCCGCCACCGTCTGCTCGCGGATCGCGCGAATGGGTATCTCCACGGCCATCAGCACCATCGTCTCTAGGCGCATCAGCATGTCCTCGGGATTGTTGGCGTGGATGGTAGTCAGCGAGCCGTCGTGGCCGGTGTTCATTGCCTGAAGCATGTCGAGTGCCTCCGGGCCGCGGCACTCGCCGACGATGAGTCGGTCCGGCCGCATTCGCAGCGCGTTGCGGACCAGGTCGCGGATGGTGTAGGCCCCACGGCCTTCAATGTTGGCCGGGCGGGTCTCCAGCCGCACCAAGTGCTCCTGTGGTAGTTGCAGCTCGGCGGAGTCCTCGATGGTGACGATCCGTTCCGAGGCTGGTATGAAATTGCTCAGCACATTCAGCGTGGTGGTCTTTCCGCTGGCCGTCCCGCCGGAGATGATGATGTTCTTCCGCCCCATCACGCAGGCGCGGAGGAAGTTCGCCGTCGCTTCGGTAAGCGTGCCACGTTCGACGAGGTCGTCGATGGTAAACGGAATCTGGGCAAATTTTCGGATCGTCAGCACCGGCCCGGAGAGACTCAGCGGATTGATGATCGCGTTGACTCTTGAGCCGTCGGGCAGCCGAGCGTCCACCAACGGCGACGAACGGTCGATCCGGCGTCCCACCGGCGTGATGATCCGCTCGATGGTGCTCTGGACGATCTCGTCGGAAAAGAAGCTCCGCCCGGTGTTCTGCACGACGCCGTCCTTTTCGATGTAGATTTTGTCGCGGCCGACCACCATGATCTCGTTGACGTTCGGCATTTCCAGCAGGTCCTGGAGCGGCCCGTAGCCGAACACGACATCCTCGATCTCCTTGGAGAGCATCCGCCCGACTACGTAGTCCCGCAGATCCGGTGAGATGCGCGGAGCCAGCTTGGCCAACTGAGAGTCCCAGTCAGCCTCGATGAGGGCGATGTCTTCCTTCAGCGTGTGTGGCCGAAGCCGCAGCGGAAAATCGCCGATCACGTCGCCGATCATCCGGGCGATGGCCTCTTCATGTTTCGCCGCCAGCAGGTCCGAATCCTCGAAGCCGTAACTGTACATCAACTTGCCCGTGGCCCGTCGGGCCAGTTCCGTCACCAGCACCCGCCAGAGGAATTCCCGCACTAAGTGGTCGGCCATCTCCTTGTCCACCTGGTCGCAACCAGCCTTGATGATCTCGGCCAGATGTCGCTTGATCAGGGCCGCGTGCTGGGCGTCGGCCGAGCCGAGCTGGCCGGTCACGCGGAGATTGAGCGTCTCGAGCAGATCGGCGTGCAGTTTGCGTTCCAGATCGATCACGCGTTTCCGAGGCGAGACGACCGCCTCGACGCCCTTGAGGCGCAGGCCGCTGGGAGCCATCATGTACAGGCTGAACTCGCCTATGCGGATCTCGTCGCCGTATTCGATCTTCCGACGCTGTTTGTACGCAACAGGCTCATTGACGACGGTCGCCCCGTTGAGGCCGAGACATTCGAAGTAGAAGCTGCCCTGGTCCTTGTAGATTCGCGCGTGGCGCCGGGAGACAAACGGGCTGCGAAGCGCCACGTCGTTGGATTCGTCGCGCCCGATCGTGACGTTTGTATCGTCGACCTTCGTGGTCTCACGCTGATCCGTATACTGGTTGTAGATCCAGATCTCCATGATCTCTCAAAGGTTCTTTGCCGTTATTGCTCGAGGCTCCTTGCCCGCCTGCCGGTTGACGGTGCTGCGGTCAGCTTGCGCAGCTCACTGTGGATTTCCGCCTTTCCGCCGCCCTCGGTGGGATTCCTGACCTCCACCCAGAGGCTCCCCCGCGCGTGCGTGCGAATGTTGGCCAGTTGCTTGGCCACCTCCGGGGTGACCTCCAAAGTGACCTTGCGCTTGGAGGGCACCTCCATCACCTTGACGTTCTCGATGACACGGTAGGCTTGCAGCGGGTTTCTGCCGACGGTGAACATGCCCAGCACGTTGACCCGATCGCCCTCGCGCAGCATCTCCACCGGCGACTGCTCGGAATCGATCGGAAAACTGTACTTCACCATCCGCAGCTTGATTCTCGCTGAGGGGTTGGATTCCTCCTTGACGATCGTATGGTCGAAAAGCAGCCATCGACCTTTCCGAATCGGCTGATTCAGCGTGCTCGAGACGGCGTAGCTTAGCTTGTCCCTGGTGAGGTAGTTGCCCAGGCCCTTTGCATACTCCAGCTCGAGTTCGACCACCTCAAGATCCTTGCGTTCGATCCTCTCGTCGGCCCGCATGTCCCGAACAAAGCGAAGCAGCTGAACCGTTTCGCCCCTGCTGGCCTTGCGGACGCTGCGCATGTGGAAGTTGTACAGCAGCACCACTACAGCGGCCAGTACCAAGGCCGTGATCAGAAGCTTCTTGTTGGAAACGCTTGGAGCCTTCGAAACGTCCGAGGTTTCTTCTACCATGCTTCGATTCCTTAACTGCCTCTCCGGCAACTGGCCTGGAGAGTTCTCAGCCGGCAAGTCCCTAGCGACGCCCCGGGCAGATCGCCGTTACTGATACTTCTACTATCTTAGGGTGTGTTTTGTTTTTCCGCATCACCACAACCACAGAGTTCCGCCCGCGCTTAGCTACCATCAGCCCTTGCGCACGTGAGATATCCGGCGGTGACTGCTCCTGGCGAGGCCGCAGCCCTTCTGAAGTTTCCACTGAATCCTCAAGAAGCTCAAAGCCCGCCGCACGCAGCGCTTGCCTGTAGTGGTCGGCTATGCCCGCCAACTCACCGGGGAGGGCGTAACTGGCCTGCTGTTCAACACTATCGGCCACGAAGCGCTGAAAGCCAAAGCGCCGTTTTGCCCCGGCCGGCGGCTGCAGTCCGGCCGGATCGCCCTTCAAACGCTTCATGCCCACAGCCTGCTCGGCAAAGAGCGGATCTGTAAGAGGCTCTATTAGTTCCGAGACGCTCTCGGTGCCCTCATTGAGAAAGGCCGCCTGTGTGGCCGGGCCGGCGGTTTGGTCCCGATAGGCCTGGCCAAACGGGGCTGTCTCGGAGCGGCGCCAATACAAGTGCAGCTGCCAAGCCAGAAAGATTCCCGCCAGCAGCAGGCAGAGGCAAAGGACCGCCGAGACAAACCTGCGGAGCCTTTTCCGGCGCGGCCGGCAAGGCAAACCCGACAAATCTGATTTGGTTTCCACTGCTTCCATCTGCGCGTCACCACTTCTGGACGTATAGCTGCTCGAGGCTTGCCCGCAACGGCGGTTCGATCTCCGAAACTACCTTGTCCAGCGACTGGAGAAACTCCTGGCGGATGGGCTCTAGATACGAGACCTCTCCGCGACGCCACTGAACACCCTCGCGAGCGTGGTGGCTGCGGATCGCGCCGGTGAACCTCTTCCAGGCCGCCACGGAAGAGGAAAACTCCGCCGAAATTCCCACCCTACGCCCACGCGGCCAGGGCGGCTCCATGTCCATGCACCGCTCGATCAGCGCGCCTGCCGGTTGGTACTTCCTTGTAGCCTTATCGACCAGATCCTCAAGCGTTTCTTGTGGCCCTCTGTCGTCGCTGACGGTTATGCTGACGTCCCGGCCTTTGAAGAATCGCCCGCTCAGTTCGCCACCGGAGAGCCTGTAATCTCTCCCGATCGCCCGCCAGGCCAGATAGCGGCTGGAGGCCTTCACCTGCTGCTGGTTCACCATTGCAAAGCCGAAAAAGAACGTCAGCACAATCACCGTCGCCAGCAGTGGAATCGCCAGGGCAAACTCCACCAGGGCCGTCCCACGCCGACGATGTATATACCTTCGAGAATTCATGTTCTTCAAATCGTCAATCGACACCGGTTAATCCCTTAATGATTCAAGTACAAATCGACCAATTCCTTCGGAAGCTTCTCCATGTACTGATGAACGAACTCGACATCCTCAACGGTCAGGCCGGTCTCGATAGGAAGATTCGCGTCCCTTTCCCACTTGCGGCTGGATAGCCACTCGTTCCATCGGCTGATCGGTGTAAGCTGGACGCGCCAGTCCTGCGTCCAGAGGTCCCAGCTGGTGTTATTGAAAAGCTTGGCCTGAGCGAGTGCGAGGGCGGCCTTTTGGGGATTTCGGCTGGCGAATTTCTGGTGCCAGAACTTGGCCTGGTCGCTGCTGGTGGCCACGCCCAAGTATTCAAACGGCTTGACACGCCACCCACCACCGGGGACCTCCTCAGGCTCTTCTTCGCCGCTGGTCTCCAGCAGGATCGGGGCGGGCAGATCGCCATCATCCGCGCCCGCCAGAAGGTCGGATATCTCCACCTCATTGCGGATCTCCATTCCGCCCCAAACGTACCACTCCACCCGGTACAAGGTGTAACGATCGTACCCGGTGATATTGCCCTTCTTGTCAAGTATGGGCCGCGGCGGCCAGTTGAACCGCCGATACTCGCGCACCCTCCGCTTGTACCGCCGGATCCAGACGTGATTGGCCACTTTGTCGGTGTATTGGTCGCTGTAGGGCAGAATTCGCACTCCATTCCAGTCCAACGCCCATCGCTGGAGCGGCTGGTTGGTGATCGGCCCCGACAGGGGCGGGCGAATCTGCCAGGAATGGAAGGTCCGTTCCTCCCGCATCTCGCCAAGGCGGCCCGTCAGCCAACGCGGATCCTTCTTCGTCGGGCCCGGGTCATATTTGGAATCCACCACCACGCGGTAGTACCGCGTCCGGAGAACCCTCTCCCGGTTTTCCTTCTTCCCGATGAACTTCCTGGCCTGGTGGTAGTCGGTAATCCACTCGTCGGAATACTGGATCTTTTGCGGGGCGGGCAGCTCGAGCATGTAGGCGAGCTTGAGCTTGGCGATCCGCCTAAGGTGGTGCGGGAAGCGGCTGGTATAGGCGATTCCACCGTACTGGGTGCCCATCTGGCCGAAGTTGGTAAGCACGATTCGAAGCGCATGCTCCAGCGGGCCGTAAGTGGAATAGCCGATCCGCAGCCGGCGATAATGCGTCTGCCACCACTCGCCTTCCTCGCGCCAGTGATAATCGCGCCACCCGTAGACCCTGGCAAAGGGCCCCACTCGGTGCGGCCAGGCGAAATCCGGAATCGCACCGCCGCGAACGCCGACCGTCTCGATCTCTTTCAGGATGTCCGCGGAACGCCGGAGCCTCTCCACGAGCTGCGATCGAACCACCTTGGCGTCAGGTGCGCCGCTCGCGGGGTCGTTGATAAAGTCGATGTGGTCGGACAAGACGGGCTGGAAATCCTGGAAGGTGCAATCTAGCTGCACCGGGATATTCGGCTCCACGGGCACGAGCATGGCCGTCTCAGCGCGGTTGGCCTTGCCGAAGCGCACGGCGTTCGCCTGGGCGAGGACCCCCGCCGAGGCCGCCACGGCTCTCGAAAGTTCATCGACGGCCTTGATCGCCTGCCAGATGGTCCCGTGTGGGAGCGATCCGTTGCGACCTGCGATCGACCACTGCGTCGCCTCGGCCACGTCAAAGCCGCCTTCGGTCTCCAATTCGTCCCGCTGGTCGAGTTTCCTGTCGATGGTCTCGATCAGGTCCAGGTGCGTATCAGGCTGCTTGCCGGTGCCGCGGCGAGTCAGCTGCCGGTGAATCTCCTCCAGACCGTCGTGGAGAAAGTTGGTCGGATCCAGCTTAATTGGCCACACGTCGCGTTCCAACTGCTCTTCAAGCGGAATCGGCAGCGAGCCGACGCCGGTCTCCTCAGCCACGGTCATCTCCGCCGCCAGCGGCATCGAGTCAAGCACCAGCGCCAGGGCGATCAGGCGCACCTGCGTGACGTTGTTCATCGCGATGACGTTCATGCTGCGGGCCATCCACGCCGCTCCGCTGATCGCGGCTGCGTCGGCGGCATTTTGCAGCTCCAGGCGGCGGTTAACCTGATCGCCAACGTTGTAGACGTAGAAAATCAGACCCACAAGCAGCGTCATCGCCAGCAGGGTGATGACCAGGATTTGCCCCTGTCGTCGGCCGCCGCGCCAAGATGCGCCCGTCGGCGGCATCTTAAAGGCGTAGCTGCCAAAAGAACCTCTTTCGCCCGCAATACACATTCGCTGGACCCTCGGCGACAAGCCCGCTAGCGGGGTGGCCTTCTTTGACCTGAAGCCACCCTCAATGCCCTCCGGCGATATCAAACTACTTCTCCTATTCGGCCAGCTTCTTGTTGACCTCTTCAATCAGATCGTCGACTTCCTTCGTGTCACGATGGCCCTTTGCGATCTTGAAGTGGGCCCGCGCTGCGCGGAGGTCGCCGGCAGCCATCGCCGCCTTGCCCTTGGCCAGATACTCCGCGTACCGGGCGGCGTTGATGCGTTGGTCCGCCTCGCCGCCAGGGCGGATTTCCTTGGCCTTGCGAAAATACTTCAGCGCCTTGGACCACATGCCCTTGGCGAGCGCCTCGTCACCTTTGGTGATCTCGCCGTCGTACCGCTGCCTTTGCCGGGTCTCCGCCACAATGACCTCGATGCTCGCCGCCTCGCCGGGCTTAATCTTGCGGGCCGCTTCGTAGGCGGCCAGGGCCTGGTCGTATTTCTTTGCGTCGCGCAGCGCGTCTCCGCGGACCAACTCCACCCGGAAGCGGCATTCGGTGATCTTCGCATCCACCTCGGCATCGGGTCGGATCCCGGCCGCTTCTTGGTACTTCGCCAGTGCCTCGGCGAACTTGCCGGCTGCGAAGGCCGTCTCGGCCGCCAGGACCGTCTGCCGCCACTTAATGGTTTCGTTGAGGTTCGTCAGTTCATCGACGGCTTCTTTGTCCGACGGGTTGAGCTTCACAGCCAGCTCGTATTTCGTCCGCGCTTCGGTGAACTTGCCGTCTTTAAGCAGCTGGCGCCCGTCGTCCAGGGCGATGCTCGATTCCAACTGACGAATCCGCGTCTCGCCGGTCCGCGATGGGCGAATTCTTACCGCCTTGCGAAGAGCCGCCAGCTCGCCGACCTTGTCTGTCCTGGCGCGGGCTGCCTCCGCGGAGTCGATCGCCTTTTGATATTCCTTCGCGTTGACGGCCTCTCCAACCGTGAGTGTAAGCTGCTTTCGCAACTGCTCGCGCTGCACATCAGGGAGGGCCTTGCCTTCTTCGGCCAGCTTGACCTGGGCCTGCCTATAGCGCTCCAAGGCCTCGTCGAACCTGCCCTGCTTGACGAGATCCTCGCCCTCCAGTCGGAGTCTCTCCAGCTCGCTGAGCAGTCTGCCACGGGTTATTTCGCCCCGCAGGGCCGCTTCCTCTGCCGCTTGTTGCGGAGAGAGCCGCATGCCGATCAATCCAGCGTCCAGCGCCGATTCCGCCCCGTCGAAATCCTTCCGATCGACCGCCATGTGGGCTTTTTCCATCGCCTCGATGAAGATTCGCGCGTTAATGCGTGCAATGGAGAAGTCCAGGATATCCTCGTTGATCCGCCGGCACCATTTCTCCAGGGAGTCGTGCTTGGCCTGGACTTCCCGAGCGCTTTCGGCGGCGGCATCCTCGGCGGCCTTGGCCATGGCCCAATTCCGGTCGGCCGTGGCAATATGCGCTAGGGCCAAGTGGCGCATCACCGAGGCCTTCACCCCTTGGGTGGTCTTCCGGAATCGCCGATGCAGTTCCGTGAACTTCTCCAGGGCAACGGAATAGTTTCCCTCTTTGTAGGCGGTCGCAGCCTGCTTGTAGAGACCGTCGGCAGTGGTCGCCCGCTCGAGTTGAGCGCGGCGCATCTTGACGCCGAGAATGATACCGATGACCAAAACGCTTACTGCGCAGATTCCTGCCAGGATGAGCTTGGTCCGCAGCGAAAGGCCTGCCCTTGGCAGCGGGGCGGTAAGCGCGCCCTCAGCGGTGACCTGGAGTTGCTGGGCCTCGTCGCCCGGGCCAAAACCTGCCTCCTCGACAACCGGCGCCCCGGGCGGTCGCATGGCCGCTCCGCCGTCGCCGGCTGCCTTGGAGGGTCTTCGAAGAGGCGGGGCCGCATAAGCAGCTGCCCTGCCCCGCGGGGAAAACGACGACTTGATCGCCCGGCCGAGCGCCTCCATCGATTGAAACCGCTCGGAGGGGTCCTTGGTCATCATCTTGGCGATGATCTCCGAAAGGATGTCCGGGATGTCCGGGGCGATCTCCCTTAGCGGCGGTGCGGAGACTCTGGTGTTGCCGTGCCATTTCATCCACCGCAGCGCCTCGCTGTGCTTGTCGCGAATGACGTCGGCGAAGATCTCGTTGAATCTCGGCCGGCCGGCGAACATCTCGTAGGCGACGAAGCCCAGCGAGTACATGTCGGCGCGGGCATCGACCTGGCCGCTCTCAAAGATCTCCGGGGCCATGTACTTGGTGGTCCCCAGCAACATCGAGGTTTGCCCCGTCGTGCTGGCGGCCACCCCGAAATCGGTGATCTTCACCCTCAGGGCCTCGGTGACGATGATGTTACTGGGTTTGATGTCGCGGTGGACTATGCCGGCGGCGTGGACGGCGTGCAGTCCGGCCGCCAGACGCCAGATGATCTGTAGGGCTGCGTTGGCGTCCAGGGGTGCGTTGGCAGTGGCAAGCATCGTCTCAAGGGTCTGGCCTTCCACAAACTCCATAACGATGAACAGCCCGCCGGGCTCGGTGATGAGTTCGTGGATCGCCAGGACCGCTGGCTGCTCGGTGCCGATCCTTGCCAGGATCTGCGCCTCCCTTCGGAACCGTTCGAGGAATCTGGGGTCCTCGGCCAGGTGGCTCGAAATCTGCTTGATCGCCACGTACCGGTCGAGCAGCTCGTCGTAGCATTTATAGATGATCGCCTGTCCGCCGACTCCGAGCTTCTCGCGGATCTCGTACTTGCCGATGTTCGCACCGATCGGCAGCCCGACGCCTGCTTTGGTCTCTTCCCTTTCGGCCATAGAGCGTTTTCCTGAAATGCTAAGCCTCAAGGACCGCGCCTAACCTTTACTGTACCATTCTCAATAGAAACTCTCCACATCGACCCAGTCCTGGACGCCCTCGTTGGTCAGGCTGGTGGCGGCATGAATCACGATGCCGTATTTGCCCTGCCCGAAGTCCAGTTCCTGGCGGTTCTCCGCACTCTCGGCCCGATAGAACAGGTAGCCGGCATAGGGCACCGAAAGATAGAACGTGTGGGCCACGGCAACGCGCACTTCCTCGTTTTCGCCGTAGGTGTACGGGTAGCTGACGGGGACGTATGGAGCCCTCTTGCCCCGCCCCGTTCGACGAAGCATGGTGACCTGCGTGTAATCCTTATTGGAGGCGTAGTGGAGCTTGCGGCCGAGGTAGTCCCGACGCACCCAGCCGGGCACGTCGGCATCACTTTTCCGGAAGAACTCGCCCAGGCCGCCGACCAGCGTCGTTTCCTCGCCGAAGGTGGGCGAGTAGCTCTTGCTACTGCATGAGATCGGTATGAGGGCCCAGATGGCGGCCAAGCGAATCCTTCGCATTTTGGCCGCCTCCTCACGCAGCACGTTGGCCGGCTCGCCGGGAGAAAAATCCCAGGGGATCTGCACGATGGCGCTCCGCGTGGCACAATACGCCGCATAATGCACGCAGAGGTTGCCGCCCATAAGCAGCGACGACTGCGCCATTATCAGCACGAGCACCAGGGCTATCGGCAGCGCCAGGGCGAACTCGATGACCACCGCACCGCCTTGGGCGTCGCGGCTGGGTCTATATCGCCGGCCTGCCTGCCAGCAGACCCAGCAGACCGCGATCAAGGCGGCGACCGAGGCCACCATAACCGCAGCGCAGCGGATAAACACACCGCTGCCCAGGGCCTGGAAGAGCCATTGCCTGCTGCCGCTCGGGCTGGTTAGCGCAATTCCACGGGCTGATAGCCCCGCCAACACGGCGGCGGCCAGCAGCATCGCAGCTACCGCCAGCCAACAGTAACGCCGCAGCCTTCCAGTCCCTTTTAAGCGGACTGTAGGTTTCTGTGCCGCGTCGGATGTCATAGGTCACTCAAATCTGGAGCAGGAACTTTTGCGCGATTGGGCCCTTCAACGCCACCTCGAGCAGCGCAAGGGCCGAACCGATACACAGCGCCAAGCCCAACGGAATCTTGGGGCTTGTGGCCGTGGCGGGGTCGGCTCCTTTCGACGGCGTAAGCAGCAAGCAGAGAAACCGCAGAATCCTTCCCAGCGTCTCTCGCAGAATTCGTCTCTTGAGCATTACCACAATGGCCATGACGGCCGCCACCGCAAAGCCATAAAACATCGCCGCCAGGACGAATCGCCAGCCGCCCAGCGCCCCGACGGCGCCCATGAGCTTCACGTCGCCGCCGCCGATCCCGCCGAGAAGCCAGGCCGCCAGCAACGGCAGGAATCCCACCGCCAGGCCGGCCAGGGCCCCGGTTAGACCCATCGAACCTTCATAACCTCTAAGCCCCCCGAAAAGCGTATGGCCGATCAACCCGGCGGCTGCGGCCGGGTAGGTAATCCAGTTGTAGATCTTGCCGCGCCGAACGTCCGTGATCGCCGCAATGACAAGTACAACGATCAGGACGCCAAAAGCCCAGATATCTGCCAGGCCCTGCGATATCACGATTGCCATGCAAGCTCCCTTGCGCCTACACGAAGTCTAAAATTGCGCTCAAGGCGGGCCACCGTCGGTTTCTGAGGGCTCGACAGGGGCTGGTTCAGTGATCCTAATTCTCGGCTTGGCCCTTGACTTCCTCCCATTGTTCCTCGACCCACTCCTTGATCTCGTTCCTGAACCAGATCATCACCGCCAGCAGCGGAAGCGCGATGGCCGCGACAATCAGCATGTACTCCACCATCTCGGCGCCTTGATCGTCGCGGTGCAGAGCGCGGAGCCTGCTCTTGACACGACTGACCAGTTCACTCGCCATTGTGTTCGCCTTTCCGTCAGACCTCAGACAACCACTTCATAACGAGCCGCTTACAAGAACCGTTCCGCGGCCGGGGCCTTACGGAAACGGAAGCGTCTCGATAAACGTCACCATTCCATAGTACTCCGCCATTCGCTCCAGCAGCCAGCGAAATAAGGCGAACATCGGCAGGCCGAACGTCGCCAGAAGCAGCACGTATTCGATCTGCGCCTGGCCGGCGTTTCCGGCCGGGAGCGGCTTTGGTCTGCGGTTTTTCGAAAACACTGCCATCGGTAACTACGCCCGTGAGCCTTTCTCGTCGCCCTGGAAGAGCTCGCTTGTCAAATCCCATTGATCCTGCAGGAGGCGGATCTTCGGCTCATCTCTAAACGACGACTTTTCTCCGGTCCAGACAAGCTGGCCGCGGCCGGCCTTGCCCTCGCCACCCTTGGAAAGTTCGTATCGGAACATCTCCCGGAGTCGATATCGGCTATCGTCGCCGAGAGACAGAACTTCCGAGACTTCCGTCAGGCCGCGGCGGCCGTCATTAAAGCGGGTGACCAGCACGATCACGTCGATCGCCGATGTGATCTGCGCCCGCAGTGCGTGCAGCGGCAGTTCGAGCTTGCTCATCATCGCCAGTGTCTCCAGGCGGTTGAGCGCGTCGATGGCCATGTTCGCATGCAGCGTGGACATGCTGCCGGCGTGCCCGGAGGTCATCGCCTGGATCATGTCCAGCGCCTCGCCGCCCCGGACCTCGCCGATGACGATCCGATCCGGCCGCAGTCGCAACGACGAGCGGAACAGGTCGCGAATGGTCACCTCGCCGCGGCCCCAGCGGTCAGGCGGGCGGGTCTCAAGCGATAAGACATGGGCCTGTTGAAGCTCCAGCTCGGCGGAATCCTCGATCACCACGATCCGCTGGTCGTGCGTAATAAAGCCGCTGAGCACATTCAAAAGACTCGTCTTGCCGCTGGAGGTCCCGCCGGCGACGAGGATGTTCTTCTCAGCCAGCACGCAAATCTTCAGATACTCCACCGACTGCGGCGTCCAGGAGCCAAGCTCCACGAGGTGGTCGGCGTCGAACATCACCTTTGCAAACTTGCGGATCGTCATGCACGTCCCGCCGCGCGAGAGCGGCTCAAGGATCACGTGCACCCTGCTGCCGTCCGGCAGGCGGGAGTCGATCAGCGGGTGTTCGGCGTCCAGGCGCTTGCCCGTGTACTGAAGGACGTTCCTGACGGCCGCCAGCAGCGCCTGGGCGTCCTCAAACTTCGCCTCGGTCTTGACCAGCCGGCCCTGGCGCTCGATGTAGATCTCGTCCGCCCGGTTCACCATGATTTCCGAGACGCTCGGATCGTCCAGAAACGGTTTGATCGGCGCCAGGAAGTGGTCAATCGTCGCCTTGAAGATGTTCGTCCGCGCCATGGATTTCCTGCCTCACCGCCGCGCTTGTGTGCGGGCCTCAGGCCAGAGCCGGCTTTGCCGAACGCTCCAGGTAGGCTCAACGCACACTCAGCGGCCTTATGGCCGAAACTTCTGTATTTCGCCTTCTCTTACTAGTTTAAGTCGGCCTAACGCCGCGGACAAGTTGAATCACATAGCAGGTAGGAATTGGCCGATGTGCAATACGAGTTTCGAGTTTCCCGTCTGAGCGGCTCGAAGGCAGGCAACACGCGGCTTTCTACCGGCGTTCGCTCGAAGAGCTTGCGTCAAGGCGCAAAGGGGGCGTAGAATCCAAGCTCAGTCGGAGAGGTGCCGGAGCGGCTGATCGGGCCGGTCTCGAAAACCGGTGTGCCTTCGGGTACCGAGGGTTCGAATCCCTCCCTCTCCGTTCCCTCGCAGAGGCAAGCTTTCCAAGACAGGTAGGCTCGGCCAGCGGCAGACCCTACGCACCATTCGGCCGGCGGCTAAGCACCGCAAGCCCGCCAAGCAGCAGAAGGAACACCGTCGCCGGCTCGGGGAGCTTGGTAGCCGCGGCGCTGCCGCCCTGCGAACCGCCCAGCAGGCTCACGAACGGGTTGATATCGTCGCTGTTCAGCGCGCCGGACTGATCCATGTCGCCCACCTCATTTGGATCCAGCCCGTAGGTCGCGAGGTAGTCGTTGGAATCGGTCAGCGCCAGCACGAACGGATTAATGTCGTCGCTGTTGACGGCCCCATCGCCGTTCATGTCGCCGAGGATCACAGCCAGCAGAACCGAGTCGATCCATTGAGCATAATTAGACACGCGGGTCTCGATAGCGAACTCGCCGAAGCTGAAATCCAACTCCCCGTTGACGTCTGAGCTGCGGCCCCTCCAGTCCGCCAGCCTCAGAGCGTATGATACAATGCCTGCAATCTCGCCGCCCAGTAAGCTCGGCCCGCCCGAGTCGCCCGGGGCGGCCATGACCTCATCGCCATCAAGCCCCCGATCCGAAATCCCATAGAAGAAATTGAACGCGTCGTTCTTGCGGCGGCCGTTGTCGAAATCATAGGCCAATTGTGCGCCGGGCAAGGGATCGATGCCGGAGAGATTATCGAAGATATCGCCGAGGGCATCGTATTTGTTCTGCCCGGAGCGTTTCGTGCCGCTGGGCAGCGTCGCGCCGCTCGATCCGTAGCCGCCCCTGCCGTAACCGGCTTTAACGGCGGTCTGTCCAACCTCGTCGCCGCCGCGGTACAGTTCGTAGCGCTCGGCCGCCGACGGGGCCGCCGCCGAGAGTGTAAGGACGGCCACATCGTCGCCGCGGGTGAAGTCGCCGTCCCAGCCGGGATGAACCGTGAACTGCG
>SDBT01001195.1_pt1 | contig 44870 bp, 70 predicted proteins | sample 2277101 | NCBI WGS metagenome assembly SDBT01 (sample SAMN10404973, study PRJNA504765) | marine sediment metagenome | isolation source: marine sediment core GS10_PC15, 103 cmbsf | place: Arctic Ocean: Southern Knipovich Ridge | collected 2010
GGAGGTGGCGACTGGAATTGAACCAGCGTCTATGGAGTACGAAACCATTATTCTGCCACCTGAACTACACCACCGTTAAAATGATTTCCCTTCTTTGTATCTCTGTCTTCGCATGTGTCTGCCCCTCCCTTTGTTCAAATTTCTATACGTTGGAGTAATAGAATGGCAATTAGGACATAGTAGCCTCAAATTCTCCTCTCTATTATCTGCCGAATTTCCATTTTCGTGATCTGCTTCCAATGGAATATTGCCAGTAACGGGGTTGATTTCATGCCACCCACAAAGCGAGCACTTACCATCATATTTTTCAAAAAGATATCGACGAATATGGTTTGAAAGACGACCTAGTTTCGCACCGCCGACAATTCCACCCTTTTTCCACCTTTCAATGTATTTCCCATGTTGAAAATCTTGCTGGCATAGATTTCCGCAATATTTAGCATGAGGGTGTCGTCTCCCTTCATCGAATTCTTCTTCACAACATAAACAAATCTTCACTCGAATTGCTCTCCTAAACTGGAGCCAGAGACAGGATTCGAACCTGCGTAGTGTTTCCACGTCTGCTTACAAAGCAGGTGCCGTTGACCGCTTGGCTACTCTGGCAAATTTCAGCCGTTGCTCTACCAACTGAGCTAAGGGGGCAAATTGGAGCCACCTAACAGATTCGAACTGTTGACCTATGCGTTACTAATGCATTGCTCTACCAACTGAGCTAAGGTGGCGTTATTTTAAAACAGTGACATTTTCCCCGCATGACGGCCCATGCCGCCATTCTCCTGAACATGTAATTCGCTGGAAACCACTTCTACTTCCATGACAATTTTTTTCACTCTGAAAATTTGTTTCCTTGTACAACTATCCCTCAAACCTGTACTTCCATTTATTGTCACATGTGGGCCATATGCCGTGTCTTCAGTGAAATGCCCCAACCAAACGCTGTCATAATTCCTATCCTCTAATGAATCCAATTTAAATTCAGAGACGGAGTGATATGGCTTTTCTTTGAATGTCAACTGATTATACTTCCCACCAGACCTTGCCTCGCCGTCGAACTCAATGGTTAAAGTCTGGCCCTTAAGGCTTTCCGGGCCCTTGAAGAAATAATCCGGATCATCAAAACTACTCACCACTTTCTTCTTTGCCACTTTCTTCGTTTTAGTCTTTGCCATCTTCTTTACCCTCATTAACTTTGGTTTTTTCAAAATCACTCTCAGCATGAGTGAATTCTATCTGCCTTCGTTCATTTAAATACTGAGCAATATTCTGTCTATGAGCCCAGATGAAATCCTCAACAAATTTACTGGCCCCACACGCACACCCCATCACCGTATGTCCTAGACCAGCGAAGTAAACCGGGGCTATGGAGTAATCACAATCATAATACTTGTCTGGAAACTCATTGGACTTTGCTACAAGCCCCTCTAGTTCCCCTTCTTCAAAGCCATGATCCGTTGAATTGAAGTAGGTACGCCCGCACAATTCACAACTGGCTACAATGGTTCCCGAGTTAGTGAAAGCATAATGAAACTCGGTAGAGGTTTCGGTCTTTTTGTAAAAGTTCCTAACCTCCTCATTGCGTGTGCCTATAAAGTCAATCCGTCTCACAGTAATGTCACCTTGCTATTCCTCTTCTCATCTTTGTCATCATCTGGAATTTCAACCTTCTCAACGCCCTCTCTCACTGTCTTTAAAGCGGCCCGATAACCATCGAAATACCTGTCGTCTGGTTCTACCCCTTCGAATCCGGAGATATAGCTATCCAGAATAATAAGAACTTCTCCCTTTACGTCTTTAGCTGTTTTTTTGCCGTTTGACATTCTTGGTCGTAACTATCTCATGTTGTAACCACTCTTTATTGCGAAGTTCCCAGAAAGACCGTTTCACTCTCTTGGGATTTTTCGCTCCTAAAACGATCTGAAGCTTTGATATTTTAAACTGTCTACCTGAAGCTTGGTCAATCTCGCTTAGTGTCGTGGTTCCAGTTATAGGGTGGCTATGATACATTCCATAGACATACCCTTCTTTCGCTCCCCTCCGCATGACTTTCTTGAGTTCACGCATTTCGGGTTTAGATATTTGCCCTGCCCACTTCTTAGCCCGAGCCACATTCCTGCAGGGGAAGATATGGGTAATTCTGAAGCCCTTCCCAGAATGCGTGGGGAGGCATTCAAACAGCCCTACGCATTCCTCTGGGTGTACTCTATCAGCATGTGACCGCATTTGAGCCCAATGCTTTTTAGTTATCTGAACTTCGTCATGCTTGCTCATTCAACCCACTTGGAATACGTTTTTTAAACTTGGGCCGAATGGCGAAAAAATCTTCTGATTTTTAATTAACACCGACATGATGTTTTTCGCTCCATTCTCGTTCATTGAGTGCACCACCACGGGAGTTGTATCATTGGGGCCCTCGGGAATTGTCTTAGCCACCTGATACCCCGTGTCCGGATCGGCGCTGTTCACATAAGTCCTACCGCCTAAATCATGATCCAAAAAGATGATGTCATACTCATTGGCGGCAAGAAGAGCAATCGCCTCCTTAGCGTGTTCGGCGTGAGTAATCTCATGGTCTTTGAACCATTCATTAAACAGTTTCATCCTCTGGGCATCATCTTCTAAAATAAATAATTTCATGGCCTATCATTAATCCAATCTACCACTGGTTCACGGTTCCAGTCCTTATCCCAAATAAACCAAGCAAAACATATGGTTCCAGTCCCTCTACCGTTTTGCTCTCCATCTTTGTATAAAGTCACCCGTTTACTGAATACCCAAACTTTCTTCAGTGGAAACTCTCTGTCTTGGAAGAACTCATACCTCCCAGCACTCTCTAAAAACACCAACTTCAAAAACATCGCCACTTTATGATTAGCACAGGTCTTGGCGTGTTCCACGAACTCCTTGGCATGCTTGAAGGGCGGGTTGGTGATAATGTGATCCACCCTATCTTCAGTCTTTAGGAAATCCACCCCTTGAATTCCGTAAACATCGGCCCCAGTTTCAAGTTCAGAACTTCTTACTTGAGGATTGTACGTCTCGATTACTTTAGACATATCCCCTCGCCCTGCGGCTGGCTCCCAAATCGTCCCTGAAAAATTCTCACGCTTCATTAGTGCGTGTGTTGCCCATGTCGGCGTTGGATAAAAATCATTCGTTCTTTCTATATCATTCGTACCCGCAAGGTTTCTTCCACTTAACTTAGCCACTGATCACCCCAATAGTACAATAAACGTCCGTTTTAATGTCTCCGTACTTTGTGTCAACTTTCAGACTGCCCTCATGATTGGGACACCTACACGCACTCCCCAACTTTCCATTGTGCGGCTCGGCTTCATCGTAATTCATTGCTTGCCCCGACTTTACATTAAGGTCAGCCCCTCGTACTACTTGGAATATCCTCTTAGTCCTAGAGGCCCTTCTAAAGTAAAGGCCCGAGTCCCCGCTATCGTCTTTGTTTCGAATTCGAACTCCAAGGGTTCCCCTCTTGTAGAAGGAACGATAACCACCCTCGGTCATATGCTTCCAAGACATTCCATGACCAGTTACTTCTTTTATAAACCAGTTGGCTTCTTTCAGCGCCACATGGGCTTCGTCGTCCGTCAAACCTTCCTGTATCTCAATCTGAAAACCTTTATTCATTTTTTTCCTTCGTCAATCTCAATGGACACGACCCTCTCCGATTCCTGCGAGTCCACTAAAGAAGTCTTCGTAGCTCATAATAGGAATTCTCCTGCGTCGTGCCTGTCTTACTTTGTCAGTAATCCTAGAGGTGTCTCCCCTAGTAATTAAAATGCTGGCATGGTTCATATTGGTGGTATATGTGTGCCCTGCGTTCTCAAGTTGCTCCACTAAGTCAGCTCTTACCGATGGCCCATTACCAGTCATTGCCACCGATTGAGGGTTTCTAAGCAAACGCCTTAGTCTCTCCACGGCGGTAAGGGCCTTCTTCCTCTTCTTCTTTTTGACAAGCTTTTTCTCAGCCACCTTCCTCGTTTTCTTTTTCTTAGGTAGCGGCTTTAAGAAATCATAACGGTTCATACTTCACTCAGAGTTTTCCTTGTTGGCCTTGTTGAAAGCCTTCGTCATAGCCTTTTTCGTAGCCCTTTGCTTCAGCGTCCTTCAATTCCCGCTTGCGCTTCCTGATACTCTCTTGCTTTTTAACAAATTTATCGAGTTCATCTACGTTGTTGCGGAGATCTTCAATCGTATCCATGAAAAGGAGAGGGATGGTTACTTTAGTGCCATCCTTTTTGAGAATAATGGCTGGTGTATGATCTTTATACTCCCTGCTAAAATCCCCCTCATCCAAGTACATTAAACAGCTCACAAATCTTGGGACTTCGCTCATATGTACGAAGGCCTCTGCGCTTCTAGTTACCATTCCCTTCTCCTTGGTATGGTGTCTGAAGCTGGTAGGCCATCTTCTTCCGTGTCTGAATCTCGCCGTTTCGTCTTTCGAGTTCAGCCTTATAATCGAGGCCAAGCTTTTCGTACAATGTTTCTATTGCCACTTCATCTTTTTTGATTAATTCTTGCCAAATTGCTACTTTCTCTTCAGTTGTTATCTCGCTCATGTGGAATCCTTCTATTTGTAATCGTAGCGCTGGAAAAATCGCATTTGGGGCATCTCGGGCTACGGGTATAATCTAGTCCCCCAGAAAAACAAACACGCACACCCGGTTCTTGTTTCTCCGGCTCAACATTTAACGCTGTAAACTGATGATCACAATTTGCACACTTCCACTGTTCTATATCATTAACTATTGTCGTCATTTCACCCTCACAAATGTTTGTGGCTTTTCAAATGAGACGGCAACCCAAACGTGGTAATCAACGTCTCTCCATCAACAATGTAAAAAAACCTACCATAAAGTATGATGTCGTAATTATTCCTCGGATACTTGCTGAACAAAAACTGCATGTGCCTTCTTACTCTCCCCGAAACATCGTCCCTGCGTTTTCCTTTTTCGAGGATCCGGGGCAACATACGCTTAATAGATTTAGCACTTAATCCGAGCCTTTCCTTGCTCCTTTCGGTAGCATGCTTAGTTACTCTCACGTTCCCCTCTGAACTGGAGCGGATGGTGGGTTTCGAACCCACGACCTATTCGTTGGCAACGAATCGCTCTACCCCTGAGCTACACCCGCATTATTTTATTGGCACTACTGTCCTCGCCCAGCTCTCCGCATCACGCCATAAGATAGCAAAAACACACCAAGGGAAACTAACTCTCCCGAAATAACTATCAGTCAACATATAGTGAGTAATCCCGTTCTGCTTATATGTTCCAGTAATAATACTAAAATGATAATCGTCAAAGTGTGTTGTGTACGAGACGAGAACTGGGATGTTATTACTCAGAGATTTATTAACCCCTTTTATCCCGAACTTCATACGCTTAAACTTATAACCAACAGACTTTAAATAAACAGTGGTGTCTTCAAAGGCCGTTCCATTTCTGAAATGGCTCTTACACCCTTTTACTAACGACTTGAACGATATATGCGATCCTCGTTCTCCGTAATACTCCAGAACTGACTTCAGCGCATACGGAACGCAATAAGCACTGTCTTCTGGCTGAATGTGTAACTTGAGCTTTAACTTCAGCACATGGTTCCTACTAAAATGGAGCGGGTGAAGAGAATCGAACTCTCGTATGAAGTTTGGAAAACTCCTGTTCTGCCATTGAACTACACCCGCATATTATTTTTTAAAAAACTCTCGGTAATGATCTGGAGGAAGTTCGCCCACCTCAAAAGAATCTTTACATACCCCAAACTTATGTACACTCAACTCTCTTGTAGAGTCGGAGTGCTTTAGATGATCGTATAAATGCTTTTTGCAAGTCCCCCACTCACTGTTAGGGTTTTCAAAATTCCCGTACTTACAAAACCTGCAACTAAGATTAATTGCATAGCCTATACTTCGAAGCTTTTTTAATTTATTGTCATCCACTAAACAATACCTAAAAAAATGGTGGGAACTGGGGGATTCGAACCCTCGACCTAACGATTATCAACCGTTTGCTCTACCAACTGAGCTAAGCTCCCTTACATAAGGCGGCGGTACACCAACCACCCGGTAAAATGTAAAACCAGCGACATGACGAATGAACCTATGCCACCATAAAAACAATTATCTGCAAACGAAAAACCCTCTGCCGGAGATAGGATCACCAATCCCACAAACATGAATATCCATATAGAGGCAAATATTTTTAACTGCGTTCTCAATCCTTTGGGGTCAAAAAGCTAGAGGGTGTCCAATCATGCCGACCCTCCAAGATCCACTGCATGGCTGTCATTGCCCCGTACACCATTGCTCCGTCGTGCTCAGTCATTCCAGTCCGTTGCTTATTAAGCTTCTGTAACCTTTGATACTCTTTCCTCACCGTACTTTCAGCTTTCATCTTTGCCATCATTTATACCCGAAGAATTCCATCATTTCAGCCAACTCTCTTTCGACGATTTTCACATGTTCAGCCACCTTGGGCTCGTCTAGAAAGTTTTTCCAAGTCACTTCGTTCTTACGAAGCTCAAACCCGTTCTTAACATGCTCCTGCTTTCTATCTTGCTGACCTTTAAGGAATTCGCCAACGCTTCCCTGCTCTTCGACTTCATTTTCCAAGAAAGTCCTAATCTTCTTTATCTGTTCCGGATTAGTGGTCAATTCCTCATATGTGTTCACCATGTACTTCTGCGTCTCCATGATGGCTTTCTGTTGCTTAAACTCTAACTTCATTATCCCGCAGAGGTGGCCTATCCCCTGCTCCTTTAACAGCTTTTTGCCTTTCGCAAGCTGGTAGTAGGATATGTAAATGTCTCTCGGATCCCTGCTGTTAATAATGAACTTGGTGTTCGGCTCGCACTGAACAACCTTCTCCCACCCTGTACTTCTAATTTCTTTAATGCCAAGTTGCTCCACCCCGATAAGCTTCTTGGCTTTCATCAAGGTGTCGTAGGAGCTTTTATAATTCCTAGTGTGGAAGTGAGGGAGGTTCTTCCCTTTATCACTCCAGTAAGATCTGTCGCCGGGGGTGGGGCTCCAACCAACTCCACCAATTCCGATATGGGTTTCATTGAAGACCCAGCACTTAGGGGGCTCCGAGAGCAGTTCTCCCAGTATGGTAGATCCGCTCCTCGGGTAACACGCTAGAAAAATTAAAGGCTTACTGCTCATGTGTTCCTTAATAAATGGCTGAGAGGGTGAGACTCGAACTCACAACCAATGCATTAACAGTGCACGACTCTACCATTGAGCTACCTCTCATCAAATTCTTCAGACTCTTTAATGCCTTCAGCGATCTCTTTCTTTACTTCCTTCTCGTTCTCCCTGTCTTTATGATTTTCCAAAACACAACATTGGCAACCTAGCCGATGTGACTTCTTACCCTTTAAGTTAGGCCAGTTTCCGTTATGTGGCAGAGATCTCATCTGTCGTCATAATCGCCATCAAGACAATTCTCCACCATGTCGATACACTTCATACATACATGGATTTTTCTCACAAGATCTTCCGCTTGCATGGAATAAAACCTGTCAGGAAGATCGGGTGCTTCGAGCGGAATTTGGACTAGAGCCGCTTTGCCCTCAATCTCTTTGTCACATTTTTTGCACTTCACAATAATAGCCATCACTAAACTCCATAATTCATTTTACTCAAAATTCATTTATTTACCAACAAAAAAAGCCCCCGGAGAAGTGTCCGAGGGCTTAAAGTTAAATCTAATTAAAGTTAAATCCTATGGACACATACCAATACCAGCATCGATCCCACCATTATTTGTGCGATTGAAGTAGTTATGTTTGCAGGTTGTATTTGTTATAAAGCTCATGCTGTGTCCTTGATTAAAATTTACTTTCTTGTATTCTAGTATTATATTATAAAAAAAATCAGTTTTTCGATAAAAACTCAGTCCCGGCAATGTGCGTTTGCCAAGTCACCCTGTTTGAACTTATACACGGTGCCTTCCCAAAGTCCGGCCCCAACTACCGTATAAAACCCCTTCTTGTAGGATATGGTGCCTATTGTGGGGTTCTCTCCAGTGGAATAGAACTCCTTTTTCATCATATGCCCTACGTTCTTCCACACCTCAATCTCGTTGCTATTAAACGAAATCGCAATCTGTTTACATTGCTTCTGGCCCAACATCCGGTAAATCTCGGCTATGTGTCCGTTGACCTTAGTGACGCTAACATTACTCCCCCGTATCTCTGCTGTCAAGGCTTTCTTTTTCACATCGAAATCAAACTCTGCCTGTTTGACCCCCTGCATACTACAGAAGATCATGCCCAAAGCAAAGCCACATGCGGCGTATAAAGCAAATTTTACCAACTCACCAAGTAGACCCAAAATCCATTGTTTCACCGTCACTTTTTCCACCTATACTTCCCGGTTGGCTTGCCGTCTGTATTCCTAAGTTTAATCCGAGGGTAAGACGATTCTTTGTAGTATTTTTTCACATTCCCATCCGTGTAATTGCTATGAACCTTGAAATACTTCTTCGGCACCAGATACCCCTTAACGCCGTCAATAAATTTCGCATACCGATAAACCTTGGCATACATATTCCGGTAATGCTGGGTTAGCTTTTTCGTCCTGATTAACTTCTGGAGCTTCCCCCGCCCACACTTATAGGAAATGATGGCTAAATCAATGTTCCCCCGCCAAGCCCTTAAATCCTGATCGAAGGCACATAAGCCCACCAAGACGTTAAATCTCACATCTTTGGATAAATCTTCCTTTAGGGTATCCGCATTGTAAGGAATGTCATATGCCTGACAAATCCATTCAGCCGTAGCAACCTCTAGCTGGAATGGGCCAATACACCCGCTAAGCTTGTTGTTGATGTTTCGGGCGTTGCTCTCTGTATGAACCAGCGCCAATGCGAGCTTAGGATTTTTAATCTTACGCATTCGAGTGTTGCGATTTTGCCACCACACGTCGAATACAAGCTCGGAAATCTGCTGGACTTCCTTCGAATACTTCTTATCGTCTATTTTCGTCCCAAGTTTAACTGAACGATTCATCAAATATAGACGATCTGATGCCTTATTTTTTATTGCTATCTCGTCAATTTTCCATTTATGAGCAAATAGCATTGACGGAGATAAAATAAGGAGAAACACTAGGAAAAACCTCATGCCGCCTCCTGTCCTCTGATTATTAAAATATCGTGCCTCAAAAATACGATATAAACTGGGGATTGTCAATCATGCTTCCCGTACTGTGAAACAATCTCCCCGGCCTCGTTGTACTTCAAATTACCCACTAACACGCCTTTATCCCATATGCCCTCCTCAGACTTTCGCCCCTCGGAGTCATAGTCAATTGCCGATCCATCCAGCTTACCGTGCTTATAGGTTGCGTCACGCTTGAAAAAAGGGTATCTGGAGCCCCATTCTATATAACGCCCATGAAGCACTGAGCCCCCATATTCATTTAAGTAAAAATGAACCATAGCCCGGAGCTGTCTGCCATCCACTTTAAACGTTACCTTGACTTCTATTTTTGGTTCTTTATCCATATTCTTAAAAAAAATGGATGCTAATTTCGAAGCACCCATTTCGCTATTCAAAAAGTAGTTTGCTCTATCGTGGTCGTTTGCTTGAAAGTAATCGGTCAACCCTAATCTTCGTCGCCGGATTTTTCAATACGGCAACCACTTCCCTGACAAATTTCTCATCACCTGTCGTCCTGAACAACTTCCCGTAAGCAATAGCAAGCGCCTGTCGGGAGTTTTGTGAGTCGCCAATCACAACCGATGAATTGGCATAGTTGAAAGCCTCATTAGGGCTTTGAGCCAGCTTTGCCAATTCGAAGTAAGCGATCTGCTTCTGTACGGAGTTTGACTTATCATTATTGACAATTCTAACGAACCTCAACTTTGCTAAATCATCATTCTGAAAGACTTTTATCTCGGCGTAAATCTTGCCCATGTAAATGTCAGTCGAGCGATAATCCTTCGCAATCTTCTGAACTAGCCCAAAGAAGTCCCTAGCGATCCCGTAGTTACCATTATTATATTCCGTAACGGCGAAATCGTAATACAGCGCCAAATTGTCCTTGTTGATGTCTTTGGCTTTAACACTTAACTCACCAGACCTGATGTATCCACTTCTTTGCCGGAGTGGATCAGGCTGTTTAACAAACGCATATGCCCCTACAACCATTACAAGGATAAGCGTTAGAACAATTAACCTTTTAGACATAAGAATTCCAATCAGTAAAGTTCGGGGTCTTCGTTGTCGTCTACGAGCTTGGGATCCATATTGCCCCGCATAACGACATGCTGAGTTTTCTTCCTGTCTTCTTTGTCTTGATTGGCTTTAATTACAACCGTGTCACCTTTGCCTCGGACAACCCTCGTCTTAGCGGTGGCGGCTTTTTCTTTGGGAGCCGGAGTATTCTTAATCACCTTCTTAGCGACTTTCTTCTTGGCTACCTTTTTCTTAGCGACTTTTTTCTTAGACGCTTTTTTCTTTGCTGGCATCTTCTTCCTCCTTGGTTTTTACTTTCTCAACATGATCCGCTACTTCTTCCTTAATCTTCTTCTCTTCTTCTAGGTCTTTCTTGATCTGATTCTGCGAAGTTCTCCAGTCCCAATCATCATCTTCATCATGGGGACGCATTCTCGGGGTCTTCCGTCCATCCTGCACTGTGCTAGGCCTCCTTAGCCGTTTTTAATACTGTGTGGAAATCATCAAGCTTCATAAAAAACCCAGCCGCTTTTGGATGTCCACCACCACCATACTTTTGAGCGAAGATGTTGGCCCCTTCGCCTCGTACTGAGAACTTTACCTTATTATCCTCCGGGTAGATCGTGTATGTCATGCCTAACCCGTTTGGTGATTTTTCCTCTAGAGCGTGTCCAATCTCTGAATGATCGGTTCTTGTATTTACGGCGAGTATTTCCTCCCCGTTAAAAGTTAAGATACAAGCTCTTCGTGTTGCAAACTTTACTGAATTCTCTAACTGGGCGAAAAGAATACCTCCCACTTTCAAAGCTTCCTTTTCGTCAAAGTCCTTCATCGTGCGCTCAAATATATCAGTGTCCCCGCTTGGTGGCATTATTGCCCTGATATAATGAAGTACCTTTTTATCATCGTCATGCCGCCAGTCCCACAAATCCCCTATCTGGATATACTCTAGGAACAGTGGAGGGGCCTCGTCAGTAAACCACTCCCACGCCAGCATAGAACCACTCTTATCCATATCGAATTGGCAAAACTCCATGAACTTGCCATTCTCGTAGTCCTTAATCTTGTTTACTGCGGTGGCGTGGTGATCTAATACCTGAAAGTGTATCTTCTTCTCCGTCAGCATTTCAAGGTGTTCCGGCAATGGGCAGAAGTCTATAAAGTACAGTAGATCATCCTCAATGACTGGCCCATCTTCGCCCACCAAGTTCCTCCACTCATGTTCGTATGTAGTGAAATGAATAGTGACGTAGGGGATAAATTTTTTAGCTACCCAAGCACCCGCCATTCCATCATGACAGGCCTTGTGGCAAATAACATGTTCAGCCATTTTCACTTTCTGATTGAATGAATGACTTCATACATAAGTACATGTAGCCAAGCCCGACAAGAGCGCAATATCCAACCCAAATAACGCTAGACTGATTGCTTCGGAAACCCTCATAGGCAAATGATAATGAAATTAATTGAATGATTATAAAAGTTATAAGTTTACCTATCATTGATCTGTGTCACTCTCCTTGTTTCGCTGATTCGCCCTCTTTATGAATTTCAACCGGGGGCATCTGTGGTATGTCTTCTTTCTTGACCACAGTTTCATTTGGTTCCCATCCGTCTTCTTTGGCAAGCACCATAGATTGATTCCATCCCTCCAACCAAGACTTGCGGGTTTTTTGCCTAAGCTCATCTTTGAAGAAGGCTTTCATCCAGAGGAATACTCCATAGCCACCGAACACGGCACCAATGATGAGCGCTAAAAAAATACTCATACTGAAGCGGGAACCTGTTCTGCTGGTGCAACTTCCGTAGCGGTAGCCCTGCGTCTACGAGAAGATTCAAACAAGCCGATCCTGCGAAGGGCTTGATAGAGTGTTCCATAGACAAAGCCTTTTTCTTTGGCGTAGTCTTTTACACTGAAGCGGTTATTCTCATTGCGGCGGGTTTTAATCTCGCTCGCCATTTCTTCGAGCTGTTCCTTCGTCCATAGCGGTTTACGAGCCATTGGTAATTCTCCTTGTGGTGGTATTATTCTTCCTCATCTTCATCCTCATCGACAATAACCTCTACGTCATCGTCAAGGGTTTCCTCTTCCTCATATATCGAAAGCTTTTCTTCGACAAATAGATCTATGGCTTCCTCATTATACTCGGCGTCAATATCTTCGCTACGTTCCGAGTCGGAGGCCATATCGAACTCTTCATTATTCTCAATCAAATCTTCAATGAAGAATTCTAAATTAAAAGCCGAGTCCTCGTCTATGTCTTCAAGGTAATCGGATAAGACTTCTTCAAATTTTACAACGATCTCTTCAGGCTTGTAGTTAGTTAGCAAAAAATAATTGCACACTTTCAGTATAGCCATTCAGTCCTCTCTCTTTCACGGATATAAGTTAATTTAACTCATTATACTAAAAAAAATATCCGTTTCAACTTTAATTAACTCTGGATTTTTATTTAATTAGGCGGTTATGGGGAAGTGGTCATTCCCCCTTATACTTATATGATTCGTCCTCATTGTTTGTATAAGGTATGAATTGCAGTAAGGGGTACTTTTATATTAGTGTGAATGACCACTTCTGTTTAAAATTAATTTACCTTTTTTTACTTTTTTCTTTAAGTAGGGAGATTACTTGTAAGGTACTCTTCCCCATGTCCTCACAATGCTGTTTTAGCCACTTTAAGTCCTTTAAACGTTTGTCATCCTTATCTCCCCAATGACCACAATCAAACCCAACTACAAAGCTATCCCCATCCCTGTGCCTAAAAGTAATGCCGCCATGCGCCTCTATTTCTTCATCGAGTTTGTCAAAATGCCTTTTATTAATTACTGTGTGTACACGAACATATCCGCAGTAAAACCCGCCAAGGTCAACATTTCTGCAAAGCGAAAAAGCAAGTACGCAATTTGGATCGCTGTCATCTATCCAAATCTCTTTTGCTTTATTTTCAGGATAGTCGTCACGCTCAATGTATTTACTCAGGCCGTCGATCTGTTCTTTGTGTAATTTATATCTATTCATCGCCAAATATAGGTTCTGACGCACCTTCGCTGGTTGGCATAGTCATACCCACGTTTGACTCGCCTACGGGTTGCGACCATGCCCTGCTGTCTTCCGATACTGTTGGTGGCATGTTCGGTACGGGTTGTGGTGGGATAATCGCCCCGTTAATGTTTTGCATGTAGGAGTCTTCTCGGATAATCTTTCCGGTGCTATCCGACCCTCTATTGAAATATTCTTTAATTAACTTCCCATCTTCTTCCTCGCTCCATAATGCGAATATTTTTTGCAATTCGGTGTAATCAAGACTATACCCTTTGTGAATATATTTGATTGCTCTTTGCATGGCGATGTACGGGTTAGTGATATCCCCAAAGACAATGTTGTTTAAGCTTTCCCCGGTGAGAGCTTCCCTGTGTGCTATTACTTTATTAGGGGAAATGATACAGTATTTACACACATTGATATCAAACACTTCCATAACTTTGTACGGATCACCCTTGGTTTTATATACTTCGTTGTCTATGGGTTTGATTAATTGGATGGCGGGGGTGATTGAGGTGTGGTCGTCATTCTTAGGGGTGAGGTGTTTAAGGGTGATGGCAACTGCTGACTCTTTGGATTCATACATGTACTTGTCGCCAATCTCAGCAAGCATCGTATCGAATCCACCTTGATCTTGGAAGTAGACATCGACATCACTCGGGGCGAAATGCGGCAACCTCTCTGTGGCAACATACCTTGCGTAGCCGCCACAGATATAGGCCCCATGCTTTTGAGTCATACCAAGGATGTGCCTTATCTCAGTAATTCCCCTCTGGATATTTACGAGCTTGTAATCACTTGGAAGTTTTGATTGTTCAGTTATTTTTGTGTATTTATTACGGAAAGAAAAAATGCTATAGCGACTCATAACCCCTCGACAATGAATTTGTTTAGGGTTGTAGTTTACTTTTTCTTGGGGGTGGGTGTCAATCTTTTATTTTTAATGATCTTCATTTTATGCATCGAGCCATCTTCGTTGTAGTCAATCCATTTACCTATTGCGACATGGTTTTTGAATTCAGCTTTAATTTGCTGTCTGCCATTGGCGTAGTATTTATTATATTTACCGTGCTTTTTCCCATCTTTGAATTCTGCTTCGAAGTTGATCGTTCCATTGGGGTGGTACTCTAAGCAAAGGCCGTGGGGCTTCCCTTTGCGATATCTCATTTCCCGTATGATGGCATTGGTCGGAGAATACTCCCGATAAACGCCGCTCAGCACGTCGTTGAAGTAGAAGGCATCCATACTTATTGTGCCCTCTTCCCAATACTCTCTGAAAACCCCTCTTTTTTTGTTGTTATAAAAGAAAGCCCGTATCTGGATTTCCCCAGTGTCGTCAGCGTAGTTTGAGAATTCACCATGTTTTTTATTGTTTTTATAGTTTCCAGAGGCAACCAAAGTACCGCCTACACTCCATTCAAGGCATTCGCCATTTTTGCGGCCCTTAGAATAAGATATTCGCCTTCTTCTCTCTCCGGTATAAAAATAACTCGTATAAACCCCATCCAGCTTTCCATTATTATATAGCCCCTCAGAGCGCTTATTTCCGTTCTCATAGAAAAGGCGGCAAAAGCCATTCCGCTTGCCGCCCTGAGTTTCGTAATGCCGCCGAATCCTGTCGTTTTTAAACCAATCCTTTATTTCCCGCTTCATCTTGGAACCTTGGATCTGAAGGCGAATAAATTGTCTAGATTTTGGGGCGAATCGTAGCGGATTTGGTTATCCTGAAATCCACGGAATTTAACTTGATTCTTTACAGCGTCAAAGTCTTCGATGTAATAATCCTGAAAGTTGGTGGTATTAGGCTCCTTGATGAATAGGAAGATAATATCGCCACGTTTATATTTAGAGTTGTCATTCATTTTTCCGAGTATTTAGCTTAGTAAATATTATTCTCCCTGATGTATTTTGAAGCACCGATCTTACTACGACCTGAACCTTCTTGCCGATGTGGGGAAAGCCGCCGTCAACCACAACCATCGTGCCGTCCTCTAGCGTTCCAACCCCCTGATTTTCCTCGTTACCTTTCCTTATTACTTTGATATAAAGTTTTTGACCCTCGTAAATCTTGGGCCTAATTGCGTCGTAAAGCTCATTTATATCAAGAATAGATACGCCGTGAACTTTAGCGATGTCATTCAGGCTATTATCCACAGACAGTAATTTCCCTTTGATTTGTTTACACAACAGAACGAGCTTGGTATCCACTCCTTTGACATCATTAATTTCTTTGTCAAAATCATCTAATATTTCAATGGGGATTATCTTCTGGATCTTGGTGAGTGCTTCTAATCCACGCTGGCCCTTTAGGCGCTTATCTTGCCATTTAGAGGTTCCAAGGGTGTCTAGCTCAGTGATAACAAAGGTGGGTACGGCAATAGTACCCTCTATGAACCCGGACTGGAGAATTCCTAAGATCCGACCATCAATCAATACACTCGTATCGAAGACTTTGTAGTTTTTTTCGTCCTTAAACAGATTAAACATCTAATTGCCGCTCTTATTTGTGCTTTTTCTTTTTTGGCTTAGTAGTTTTTGACTTTTCCTTGAGATCTTTGTGTATGTTTACCTTCATCTCGTTCAAGGCCTGCAGTATCAGCGTAGCCTCTTCCGTGTATCGAGAAGATAAATCCGAATGGGATCCCTCTATGAATTTCAAGTCATTAGCTTCTGCTTCGATTTGTTCCATTATATTAAAAAAATTAACGCTCATTCCTCTCCCTCCTTCAGCTCGTCTTGAAGAATTTTAATGCTGTCTTCTACCTCTTCCCGCCCAACACCAAACCCAGTCTCAATGTTTTTTTCTTGAATAGTGAGGTCGTCACCGATGATAACTAGTGTGGCGATGATATTAAATCTGCTCGACAAAAGGTTGAACTCGTCTTCGTCGTAGGTGTAATTAAAAAAAACAATCTCATGCTTCGTGTTGTAGATCGCAAACGCATATAAAGCTTCCACATGCTTAGGGAGTTTATCGTCGTCAATGGTTTGAAGATCTGCCGTCTCTTCTTTGAGTTTGAAATCCTCAGCAATGGGCACCTTATAGTATTTCGGGTTTTTGCCCTTCACCCTGAGGTAGCTGTGCACTAAAGCCTTGGAATTTATTTTCTTAAAATCCTCTACGTCAGAGGGGCCGAATACCCAATGACCGTTTGGCTGAACAAAAAGATTGAGGTAGAACTCATCCTTCCCATATGGTTGGAATACGATCTCGTTCATCTCTTCTTCTTGTTGATCTTCTTCTTTATTTTATTCAGCGTTTTGTTCTGAATGACACGGACATACTCCCGGCTAATCCCCATATCCCTAGATACCCGATGCAACGTCTCGGGTTCCGTATTTTCCAAACCAAAGCGTTTTTTAATTACAGTAAACTCATCATCAGTAAGCTGTGTGTAGATAACCTCATTCATTCTTTCAATCTCAATCTTACGGAGCACTTCCTCTTCGGGGTTATCTTGGGCCATCACTTGATTGATATAGCCTGTCATTTTGGAATCTGATCCATTGTCGTCGTAGAGAAAGAGATCATCCTTCTTCCTGATTGTGTCTGTCAGTATTTTCTCTGATACATGCAATTCTGCGGCAATCGCCGCTAAGTCCACCCGCTTACCTTCGCTCCTATATTTATGCTTGAGCTTTTCGTATCTCTGAAACACTGAAACCCTGTGCTGGGGTGCGTTGAGGGTGCCGATAGTAATTGTGTCGTTAATGCGCTTCAAGACTCTCCAATAGGCGTAGGTAGAGAAATTGCACTTTTTCGCAAGGTCAAATCTATCAATGGCGTCAATCAGTCCCAGAACCCCCTCAGACATAAAATCCTCGATTGTGTAACCATTGGACTGATGAGTTTTGTATTTATTTGTACGGTACTTCTGGGCAATTGAATAAACAAAACGGATGTTATTCATCACGACCCTATTCCGAGCCTCAATGTCATTGTCGGTCTGGTATTTTTCAATCAATTTAACTATTTGATCGTTGGGTAAAATAGGTGGTATCTTCATATTACTCCCTGTCCTTTGGTTGAATTAACTCAGAAAATAAATTATCAATAGTGTCCATACAGTCATTACGCCTTCTATTCCATTCTGACACCTGATCGCAGGTCTTCAGGCGTTCATCGTCGGGGATTGTCTTATCCCGCCGCCTATCCTCTAAATTCCAAAGGGTAAGGTTGGCATTAAATATCTTAGAGATCGCACTCCCGAGACTTGTAGGGAGGTTCCCGGCTGGTTTCTCCCCTTTGTAAATTTTTGTCTTCGGTGCCACAAGGACTTCGCCGCTTTCCAAAGATGAATTAATGAAATCAGTAATCTGTCCTTCGAGTACTTCAATCTGCCCCTCGACCTCAATAATCTTAGAATAGACGTAGTGGCCTTCTTTCAGTTTTGACAATCGAATGCGAGCAATGCTTAACTTGTCAAACAGGTCGCCAATCGTTTCCATAATTAATTAAGTTCCTTTTGGATTTCATCGAAAACAAGCTGTGGCGTCAGTGGGGTGTAGCACTCGTATTCGCAAGTTTTATTAAGCCAAGACATGAGTTTCGTCTCTTGGCACGGAAAGCACTCCGGAACCTTGTCCTTGGTCTTCTGAATTAAATTAATCCCAATACAATTAACTGTCGGGGGTAAATTCTTCTTTTGCGAACTGGGGCCAAAGACACCAAAAGTCTTAGCGCCCAAAGCGGCGGCATAGTGCATAAGTCCGTTGTCGTTAGCGATGACTATTTTAGCCGTTTTCAGCAATCGCCCAGTCTCCAAGATCCCTGTATTACCAGCGCAGAAAAATCTAGGGCGGTATTCATCTAATTCCTTTGCGTGTCCCGAGAATAAAACCTTGTAGCCAGCTTTCTCCAGCAACTCAGCCAGACGGAAGTAATAGGGATATCGTTTAATTGAGAAATCAGGTTTACAACCGGGGCAAATAACGACGGTATTTTCATCGCACTTAACTCCACCATCGCTAGAGTAGGCCCAAAAATGAGCCTCAGAACCTATTCCCGGCACGTTCTCCTGTGCGGCCCTCACGTTGTATTCCCATTCTGGTTCGTAGACCTCTTTCCGCTTCACACGGGTTCCGACTTGGTGAAGGCAGTAATCCGTAGAGAAGGCAACGTCGTAGGAGCGTCCATATGGAACACCCGGCATCACCCCATTAACAACAAAGGGGTCGGAGAGAATTGCCGAAGCCCCCGTGGAGGTTGCGGTACAAACCACGTCAACCTGATGCCCAGCTTGTTTCATGTTCCAAATTGCCGGAGTGGATTGAACAATGTTGCCCAACCCCTCGCCTGTTCCGAAAAGTATCCTCATTTCTTATACGCCACTACTTCCATGTTCTGCGCTTCGTTTCTAATCTTTTCTATTTTAATCATCTCGCATTCCTCCAGCTTCTCTTTCAGCCAAGGGAAGCTCATGCAGACGTAGTGGTAATTCCCCTCATAGTCCTGCCCGCCGTGAATTACCTTTGAAAGTCTTTCCCAAGTGATCTCTCCACGTTTCGCTTCTTGGAAATATTTTTCGAAAATAACCTCTACATCCGGAGATTTGATGTAAATTCTTCCTCCGGGTTTCAGCACTCGGCACCACTCAGCAAGGACGCTCCAAACTTCATTAATATCGAAATGCTCTAAAATATCTGAGGCATAGAGTTCTTCCACGGATCCTGTTGGATACTGGAGTTTTTTAACGTCCCCAACGGTTATTCCGGGCCCCGATCTTGCGTCTATGTTAATGAACCCCTGTATTAACTTATCTCCACAGCCAACGTTTAATTTCATTTAATCTTAGTCCCAATCATGAGGTTGTGCGGTTCGTGCACCTCTACATAGGTATTTATTAATTCGATTTCAAAATCCCTGAAAGCGTTTTGATATTCATTAAGGTTTCTAAAGGTGATGTGGATTTTGTTTGGGATGAGGGCGGCATTTTCAAACATTAACAGCTTGCCCCCCTTCTTTACCTTCCGTCCCAACTGTTTCGTGATTTCAACAAAATGCTCGGGAAGAACGATGTGTTGCAATACAGTACATGTCCACACGCTGTCGAAGTACTCATCTTCGAAGGGAAGTGTTTTCCCGTCGTAGTGAATGTAATTGCTATCCGGATCATTCTCCTTGGCGATGTCTATGAGATTTTTCGTCATATCCAAGCCGTAAACTTTTCCGGGGAGGTGCTTAGTCAATCGACCAGAGCCGCATCCAAAATCAAGAGTATTGCCATCTCGCTTCAACGTCGCCCAGTAGGGTTCAAAGCGGTTTATCCACTCTTTCTGTTTGGCTATGAATTCTTCGTTATTCCAAGAATTATGACCAACAGTTAACTCACCCTGCCTTGCGGAGCGGTCTTCCCAATACTTCTTGTATTCCTCCATATCCTTCATACACTGGCCTCTTCTTCGGCGTAGTATTTGTCAATGAACCCACCACACTTCTCCATGAAGCTTTCTCTGATATCGTCAGGAAGAGCGCTGTAATCAGATTCTTTAGCGTTCTTGTTAATCTTGGCCCTCATGATTTCTTGAGTGGGCGTAAAGTCATCCACGCCAAATGTATTAAAAATGCCCTGAAGGTAGTCCAGATCTGAAACCATCTTTTCGAAACGGATCAGTTCCACCCCTTCTGTATTAATGTACTTCTCAAGGAGTTCACAACCCTCGGCAACAACGTCTACCACCTTTTGCTTAGCTTCAACTGTGTCATCCCGACGATTGCATCCAGACGCCAAGATTTCTTTAGGGTTTCGGATAATGACACCACGCTTCGCAACATCCACATCCAAGAAGCACCAACGCAAATAGCTGTTTACTTCGCCGTACTTCTCCCGATTAAATCTAGGCTGAACTTTAAACCCTTCCACCTTGGCAATAGCTGGAGGTGGTTCATGTAAGACAGTCCATGTTGATGAGTTATCCATTGCCGCAGAAAGAAATTTGGTTCCACTTCGTCCAAGCCCTGTAATTAAAAAATTGTTCATGCTTTCTCCTTGTATAGCCGGGTAAATAATTCATCCAATTGGGTGATGATTAAATTGACATCAAACCATTCCTTTGTTCTCGTTCTTCCACGATCACCAAACTTTTCGCATTTAGCCGGACTCCTTAAAAGCCCCACAACTCTACTGGCATACTTCTGAACATCGTTGGGATCCGTGACATACCCATTGAAGTCATTAGTTACCAGTTCTGCCTGTGCGCTGTCACCGCCTGAATGGGTAACGACGGGAAGGCCAGATGCCATAGCTTCCGCAATTGAAATACCGAAAGATTCCCCGTAGATAGAGCCATGCGTAAATACATTAATTCCGTTTAGGAAATCACATAGCTCTGTGGTACTGAGTGTGGTAGGGAATTCCCTCACCATATCCATACAATCCAATTGCTTTATTCTTTCCTTATACTCGTCAGGAAGGCCAATGACGTGAAATTCAGCCTCAGGGAGTTCCTTCTTAATATATGGAAGGCACTCGACATTAATTGGGTGCCACTTCCCCGTATGCTTTCTGCTGTATCTGCCGAAAATCTTTTTATTCGTATCCCGATTCCATTCGTAGGCGTCAAACTCTTCCGTATTGACAGGGTTGTAGATGGATATACATTTAGATTCCTCAAACAGCATCCCGGCTCGTTGCTTGTAGATTTCAACCTGAGCATGACTGACGAAAATATGTTTAGCGATCTTAGTCCGATCCACGGTGCTGTCGAAATGGGCGAATATATTGTGCTCAACCAAAATGGGAACCCCTGCGTTAAGAAAGGTGTTCACAAGCTTAGGGTCTGGATCACCCATTCTGTGGAAATGAACGATGTCAATATTCTTGGATTTAACCCACTCAGTCATCTTTGCGGGGTCTTCATTAATAAATGTTTCCTTGGCGGCTTTCTCGACAAACTCCAGCCTATCGCCCCCACGCCAACCTGCCGCATAAATTTCGTACTTATCCTTTGGCAAGTTCTCTATGAATAACTGTGCTGTCTTTTCAGTGCCACCAAGACTCCACTGATTGGAGAACTCTAATATTTTTATTTTCATAAATACTTCCATGATGCATTTCTGATTACTATATCCGAAATTGTTGATTGGGAAACATTGTATTCTTTTGCCAGTTTATAAGTTGAATATTTGTATGGAATATACTTTTGTTTTATTTTTAAAACTTGTTTTTTTGTTAACTTAGTAGTCCAAACATTACGCCCGATAGCTTTACGATCCCTTCTTTTTTTAATCATATCATTCACATTATCAATATCAGATCCAAGAAATAAATGATTGGGATTTACACATGGGGGGTTGTCGCAATTATGACAAACAAGCATATATTTTGGTATTTCCCCTACATAAATTGAATAAGAGAATCTGTGAGCATATTGCATCTTTCCATCTGCTTTCAATCTACCGTAGCCTTTTTTATTTACAGATCCCATCCATATCCAACAATCTGTAAATGGAATTAATTCTATTTTATTTTCAAATGATTTTTTAGATTTCATAGACCATTGATTTGAAAACTCAAGCAACCTAATCATCGGTAATCCTGTAATTTGACTTTTCTAAGCTTGGGCCATAGAGGGCCATTTAGTGGGTGTAGGTTTGTATAGTTCTGGTAGTTATCCATATCAATGCTGTCCCACAACTCTAGGTACTTATCCGTGTCAAAGTCCTGCGAGTGTCCCCAGTTCTCCAATTTCTGTTTTAACTCCGCACGGGTTCTTCCCCATGAATTGTGAAGTAAAACTAAATTGGAATGAGAGTCTGGCTGGCTTGTTTCCCGGCAGAGGTTGAGCTTTGTTCCCTGTACGGATCCAACTGGAATCATAGCCTTCTGAGGCCGTTCAACCACAAGGGCGTCATCTCCGAATATCCGGTAGACCGTAATCCACTCAGCTTTAATTAAGTGATCTCGGTTCGCCTCTTTCATCCACTGTTCAAAATCAATAGGGTTCTGGAGAGTTTCATCCGAATCAATTTGAATTACCCAGTTACCCTCCTTGCAGGCATTGCATAATCTTTGGCGCTCATCGGTATCGTTATCAATTGGTCGCTTGTGGGAGTGGAAGTTACCCTCAGCGATGGTGATTTTGTTGTCCTTGTCTATTTCTTTAATGAATGCGGCAAAGTAGTCGTCGTCAAATTCGAATTTATTGTTTGACCAAGAAATACGATCTTCATCCAAACCAAGGATAATCTCGTTGGCAATGGTGTAGTAGGAACGAATTGTGCCCATTGCGTATTTGTAGTCATATGCAATGGGTGTGACGAAGCTAAGATTATTCATAGATGCCAACTCCAAACCCGTCGTAATGACCGTACTCCGTAATGTCACGTTTGTTTTCAGCTTTGACTTCTGCCCAAAACTTCTTCATTTCATCGTTAATCACAATGTCGTCAAAAAACATCAAGACCCCATCGAGGAAACCCTGTCTTTCAAGATTTGCCATTGTGATCCGTTCATCTTCGCCGTTGTGGGTGATATCTAAAAAGAGAACATCGGGCTTTGTCTTCCAGACATGATCCCGGCAATCAGTCATTGTGAAATTCATTCCCTCGAAATCGTCACCTACAAACCTACGAGCGTCTTTGATGTCGCAAGTTTCAATAGTCGTCTCTGGCTTGCCGTAAGCATAAGCAAGGGCAGATGCCCCCGTGAAGGTTCCCAGCTCCAAAAAGTGGGCTTCGGGATAAAGTTGCGCTGTCGCCGTCAATACCTTGAAGTAGCTCTTGGGGCGCATGAAAAACGAGCTGTATTCCACGTCCATTTTGCTGAAAATAGGATCCCTAAGGTTGTAGGAAACCTCTAATGATTTTTTTAAGATTTCATCAATGTCAAAGTCGATCATGTTCGGCGCTCCCTGCGAGTTTTGTTTCAGTATTAATCTTCACCCAGTCCACGCATGGTGAGTAGAAGATTGGGTGCATATGTGTAATCTTGCCGGGGATAGGGCTCCACAGGCGAACCCCCCTCGTCAAGAGCGTCCTGTACATATCCCTGTCATGGCGGTAAGTGCCCTGTGGGTTGATTACGTCATAGTGATTGTCGAAGATACGCTTTGACATGCCGAAAGTATGGCAGGTGGATTCACACGTTCTCCAGTGGCAACTCTGAGTGATGTCAATGAATTCCTTCCCTCTGGTGACATCATCGGTTCTGGTGTAACGATCCAGATGGTCATACAGCGTCACAAGGCTCATATCCCCGAACTTCTCGTAGTATTCCCTCAGGCACAGCAGGGAGTCGTTGGCATAGAGGTAGTCGTCCTCGGATACATAAATGAAGTCCGTGTCGATTTCCTTAATCATGCTCCACACAGTCTTCGTGGTCATGTGCTGACGCACTCTATTCTCTGGGTAGTTAGCGGCGTTATTGAGAACCTGAGCTGGGTCTGTCTCAAATGGGATCCAGTTATCGCCCCCTCGCACATCACCCTCATCACCGCCCATTTGGAAGCGAAGCTGAGACTTGATATACTCAGCAAGCTTTCCTTGTTCTTTATTGTGGTACACGCTAAGTTCAAACTCATCGTCAGGATGGGCGTTGCGGAGGGTTGTTAGAGCCGAATAGAATGACTGGAAGCATTTGCGCTTATCGAAGTATTCGGGCCTACCGTCTGGGCCCTTACGAAACGTCTCTTTCGTCATTTCGCCTTCATAGCTTCTATATATAAAGGCAATCCTCATGACTTCCACGCCTCGTCTTTTTCGACAACTGCCATATGCCTGAAAATCTTAACTGAACGCACATGTTCCTCCGTGTAGCTTAATTTAATACCATTGGGGAACGTGGTGTATGACTTGGCTTTATCCGCATACAAGATCCCGCCGTGGTTCTTGCCGTTCCACTGGATGTCATCTGCCAACTGATGGAAGTATGGGAAGAAGTCATGCGTGGGGTATCCAACCTTTACATGCATATCCTCGACCAGATAAATACCTCGGGGGTTCATCAACGGGAAAAGAACATCAAAGCTTTTTTGGATATCCTCTTTCTGGTGGCTACCGTCGTCAATCACTACGTCTAAACCACCCATTTCCTCTACTACTTTTTTCAGAAAACCTTCGTCGCTTTGACTGCCAATCCTAACGGTCTTCCTACCACCGCCATGAACGTCACACTTCTGGTCGATATCAATCCCCATGATGTCAGCGAGCGGGAAATACTCTTCCCAGATTTTCAAAGAGGATCCACCACAGACACCAATCTCAAGAATTTTTAATTTCTTATCCTGAATGGGCTGGAAGGTTTCCTCATATGCACTGGCATACTTATGGGCGATTTGTTTGTTGTTTGGGTACTTCTCGAATAGCTGTTCAAACGTCATGCTCAGTCCTTGATGAAGCTAAACCAGCCCCATCTGCCAGATTCCGAAATGTTCAACTCGCAACCCATGTCTTTCAACTTCTGGATGGAGCGGAAATGCTTGACGTGTTTGAGATCGTCGAGAACCAAAACTTTCTTGTCCCGATGTTTAAACTGCAGGAACTCTTCAAGTTCAACCATTCCAGTACCACCAGCAGAGTCGAGTAAAACAATTTGGTGCTCGTCAATGTCAGCAAACTTCACAAGGTAATCTTCCGGAAGTCCTTCGAAGTCAATTTCCTTAAGATAGAAGGTGTCTGATTTGCCCGTCTGATCTACCTCGTAATCAAGACCAAGACCTTCGGCTTCTTTATAGATCTCGTCGTTTTTAATGAACTCACGCATTTTTTCAAGAGACACCGAGAATCCGTTAAGGACGTTGACGTTGTTGAAGTCGAATAGGTTCTTTTTTGAGATGTAGCAGTTCTGCGGATTACATTCAATGCTGATTACTGGCAACATCGTTTTGCCGAAGACCTGAGTGGATCCGGTGCCGTGTAAGCATCCCGTCTCAACGATAGATTTAATTTTATAGTCGTTAACAATTTGTGTGATGGTTGAGGCGAACTTTGGGTCTGAACTCATTTCTGCTGGCTGAGTATTAACTGGCATTTATATCTCCTGTCTCTCTGGGTTGTTTTGTTTATCTAAGGCGTTCCACTTGCTGTGGTCTTCAACGAGGTGCTTGCCCCACTTGTTGAAAAATCTAATCTTGTTGGGGGCCTCTTGGTAATTCATTTTGCTTGACGTGACAGACTCTTTATGCATTAGAGTTACTTCAGGATAGTATATGGTAAGTTTATTTAAATCAAGTCTTATTTTGAAACAAAGGTCGGCGTCCTCGTATCCATTTACATAAAGTTCATCAAATCCACCCACCTTCTCAAAGTCCTCAGCTCGGACAAAGACGCAGGCACCCGTTATGCACTGGTAGGATCTGGTTTGATTAACAAATGGATGGCGTGGGTCGAAATGACGGTAACGATGATTAAAGACAGCTCCGTTGATGTCGGTTGAGAGGACTTCCATTCCAGCATGTTGAATAGTCATGTCTGGATAAATTAATTTAGGGCCAAGAAGTCCTATCTCTGAGTTTGCTCGCACGATCTCCGCACAGCTATCCCACCCGCTAGATACCTCGATATCGTTGTTAAGGAAGCATAGAATGTCTCCTGTGGCTTGCTGGGCCCCTGTGTTACAGCCCTTCGCAAACATCAGGTTCTCTGCATTCTTAATAAATTTAACTTGCTCCTTGTGGGTTGCCGAGATTTCGTCCGTGGATCCGTTGTCAACCACGATTAATTCAAATTCACCCGTGGACATCTCAAGCACCAAGTCAATGCAACGCTCGGTCATGGCGGCTTGGTTATATTGTGGAATGATGATGCTGAGTTGCTTTTTTTTCATTTACCTTCCTAATTAAAAAATGAAATACACTTTATTATTGTATCAAAAAACTAATTAATTAACTCTTTTATGGATAAACGTCGGTCTTTACTGGACGAATCCAGATCCTCAAAACGCCACTTCCCAGAGCCCTTTAGTCGGGTTTTTCCTATAAAGAATAAGGGTTTTTCGTTAAAACCCATATCTTCTAATTTTTATAAAAAAGTAATAATTTAGACCCTTCGGGGTCTATTCTCACATTTGGGGGAAACAAACAATTTTATGAAATTAATTAAATTATTGTGTATCACAATATTATTAGTCTCGTTAAGTGGAAGTATACCAGCGCTCTGTGGGAGCGCTTTTCATAACGAGCAACAGAAAGAAATTCATAAATTAAGAAGTAAAATAGTTGATTTAACCGACAGGGGCAATAAGAGGTTGATCAGCGCCGCAAGAAGGCAAAATCATGCATTAGCGCAATATCAAGGAAGGGTTTTAATTAAATTTGTAGCCTATGAGATTTATATTAGGTACTACAGGAAGGGCAAGACAAGGAAGCTGAAAGACATCGAAGAAATGGTAGAGGCCGCTTTTAAGGCCTCTTGGGTCTTCACCGATTTGGGGGACACCCACATAGACAGGTTTATTTTAATTAACCAATGGGCAAAAGACGAAACAGGATATGGGAAGAACACGATCACGCAATGGAAAAAAGGTACTTATTTGCCATCCATCAATAAAACCGTAAGAAGAGATTCGGTAGATTACGGCGGTTGGCAAGTAAATGATATACATGCTGATAGTATTAAAATTATGAATTCCTTATATAAGTCTGGCGTAATTAACTTTAAGGTAAAGCACATTGAAAAAATTAAGGACGTAATGGACGTTCCCACTAACTGTGCCGCCAGATGTATCGTTGAAACAGATAGGAAAAAATTGGGATGGGAGTGGAAGCATATTAGAGATCATCGCTTTAATAGGTTCCTACATACTTTAATTAGTGAACTTGAAAAGAAGGGTTTGTACGACAAAAAATTTGTTGAGAAGTATTATAACTTAGAACCGATTAAAGTATATTCACTCAAGAAATAGTTGAAAACAAAAGGCATTTACATATAATACACTGAATTCTACTTCTAAGGTGTTTTATGCCGAACATAGTAATTGCTTTTACCGGAAAGGCTCGGGCTGGAAAAAGTGAATCTGCCAGCATTCTCCAAGAGCTGGTTGACCAAGATAACGGGACGTTTGTAAAAATCTCTTTCGCCGGAGCCCTTAAGGAGATTGCTACCAAGTATTGGGGGTGGGACGGCGACAAGGGGCTCTACAAACAGCAAGACAGTGATGAACTTGTCCCAGATAAGGGACGGCAATTATTAATAAACATCGGAATGAAGTTTCGTGAGATCAGGCCGACAATTTGGGCTGACATCGCATATGAGAAGTTACTCTCTATGGACGCTTCTGCCCACCCAAGTCAAAAGCTGGTTTATTGTGTAGATGATTTAAGGTTTAAAAATGAAGTTAATGCCCTTAAGAAGTATAAGGGTAAGGCGGCTTTCATTAAGCTCGTCAGGAAAGAACAGCTAGATATCAACGACATCTCGGAGAAAGATCTCGATGGCGTTGAGTTTGAGTACACTATTGAAAATAACGGGAGTAAAGAAGAGTTGAGAAAAAACATCAAAGAAATTTATGATGAACTCATTGCTGGAGAAAAAAATGGAGTAACATCGGAGATTTAAATGAAGAATAAACACCTAGAATTACGACTCGAAAAAGCAGGGCATTTAGATGTAATTGAACTGCTGGAAAAATGTGAGAACAAGAAGGTTCTCGAATTGATGATTACGAGCAAGAGGGGAATTACACGCAACCCGGTTCTTGATCGTATGGTTGTTACTTACCTAAAAAAGCTGAAAATTAAAGTGGTGTTTTCGCAAGAAGAATCCACCTCTAAAAACAGTATTACTTCAAAGATCAGAAAAGAAAAAGAAAAGGATTCTTGCCAGAGCAAAGTACATGAGCTGGCGGTAGGAAAAGGAAAGAAGAAAGATAAAGTAAAGCAGTTCGACGAGTTGAAGTATGATATGTTTAAGTTAGGCCCGGATTCGTTTGTAGTATGTTCAGATTGTACATCTTTAATTAAGTTCTCTTGAGGGTAAAATGGCTAAGAAGGAAAAGAAGGAAAATTACTGGGTTGCTGAAGAGGTAGAGGTTGTTGTTGAGGGTATTCTAAGAACCTACCCCGACCTGTTCAACCATTTCAGCTACGCAGATCTGCAGATTTTATTTAAGGCAGGCAAGAACGCCGCCAACAAAAAGCATGTGAACGCTCGAATTGTGAGGGATCCATACCGACTGCTAACTTCCAAGAAAGTGATTTTGTTAATCACCGACTCTTGGTGGAAGGAATCGATTGACAGTGATAGGAAAAAGGCTCTTATTGAGGGGCTTCTTTCGATTGAAACTGATGAGAAGGGGCAGTTGACGAAGAGGGATTACGACATCCAGACATATGCCGAGCTTCTGGGTGGGAAAAAGGCTGATTACAGCAGATTTTCGAAGGTTTTGCCCGCAGAGAGCAAACTGGAATTAACTGCTCAGTAAAGTAAAACAACATAGGTAATAAAAAAGACGGGCTAAATACCCGTCTTTTTTTATGTCTCGCTGTTAGTCCCGCCTATCCAAATCCCTAGCCGATCCGCTAACGTATACATTTTTTTGAATATGTGATTAAAGTCATTATCGAACTTCTCTTTTGAAGTGTAACCGTGCGTAGAAAGTGCATCTAGAGTCTGCGCCATTTTTTCCATTTCACGCTTGTCGTCTTCTTTTAAAAAGTCGAGGCGGTCAATGCTCTCTATAATTCGATTGGCTACCCGATCCGCAACTTGGACATACTTCTTGAGGTTTCGGACTTGCTTGAATTGGTTGATGATGTCGTAAACCTTAATCATACCCTTCCAAGCTTTCTTTTCAGCAAAATCCCCAAGGCGAGAGCTTCTTCGTTCAAGACCCCGCCTGTCCCTTACCGAAATTGGATAATCCTCAAGGCGATCTCTGGCTCCTTCCTCTGCCGCTTCTGGCCCACCTTCGCTAGAATAGCCAGCCATATCATGTTCCTTCTTATGGGTTGATTCGTGAACAATCGTCATAACTATCTGGTTTTGAACCTCTTCCCTAATTTGTTCTTCGGGGACATTACCGAGTTGCCTTCTTACTTCTTCCTCGATTTTATGTATATCCACAAAAATAGTATGAGGCTGAGAGGTTTGAAAGCGTCCAAATAGATGCTCCCCTGTGTCGATGTGTCCGGCAATATCGGTTACATCCTGAAGGAGATCTGGGTATTGTTGTTTTACGAAGTCTACTGCTTGCTGGAGGGCACTCTGAAAAGCGGGCTCGATAAAGACATTAGGAGCACCTACGTTCTCAATGTGCTCCTGTTCTTCTTGCGTGGGGATAGGCCCAGCTTGTTTTTTAATATAAGCCCGGTAATCCATTATTTAGTGTTTGATGACCCTGTATCTCATTGAGGCCATTGGAGGGGCCATTGCAGGGGCGGCGGCATTCTCAACTGCCATATTCATGCTTTGCTCGCCCGCCTGTTCGTCTTGAGCTTGTAATGTAGCAATATTTTGATTATCCTGCTCGGTCTGCTGTTTGAGTTGGTTTATCTGGTTTCCTAATTGCTGGAGTTGCGTGTCCCTATTTTTAATAGTGTTTTGAATATTCTTGATCTGGGACTGTATGCCAGCGTCACCTCTAACTTCTCTCACCGAGATTGCATCGATAGATCCAACAGCGTCAGGGGAGTTCTTTACCCACTTGACTGAGTTGGTTTCAGGATCCCTAGCCGACCTCCCTTTATCACCAATTGCGTCATTCCAACCACGCTGTTTTCTGAGAATGGTGGTTGCGATACGCCTAGCCATCTTGTTAGCGCTGTTTGAGGCGATTTTCATAAGAAGCCAGTCAGGAGTTGCGGGGTTATGGAGAACGGCGTTGAGCTGAGCGTCATAGGCTTCGAAGGCCTCCTTATCTAGCTGGAGGGCTTTATCCTTATTGACTTTTTCTTCTTTTTGTTCAGGGGTTAAATTTGACATGAAAGCTTGTCCGGGTGAGCGTCCAAGCTGATCGGTAGTTTTTGTGGTTGAATTAGCAAGAAGCATGACCCAGTGTGCTTTCGGGTTTGCGGCTTCAAAGATAGCTCTTTGCTCAGCCTCATAGCGTTTGCCTTTTGTCTCAGGGACGAAGGTTTGCGTCTTAGTCTCTCCGCTCGGCTGAAGAACCTTGATTGAGGGCTTAATTTTACCGCTCTGAAACTGGAATGGCTGGTTGTCCAAAAGCTCCTGAGATGAAGATTTGTAACCCTGTCCCTCAGTGGTTTTTTTCTTTGAACTGTTAAGCGTCGTGTAAATCTCGCCAACGTAAGGGGATGCGGGTGGATCCTTCAGGTAGGCAATAGATAATCCCTTGTAGAACGTATCTGATTTTGAATTAAGCTCATTGAGGGCATCAAGAATCTGCTCTTCCGTAGCTCCATCTTCAATGAGGGCCGCATACATAGGTGACTTCTTTAAATCTTCAAGGGTGATATTCCACGAAACAGCACCAGTAGTAGGAGCCTTTGATTCCTGATAAAAGTTGGTGTGGTGATGCTTTAGGATTTTATCAATCTGGTGCCTTTCTTTCTCCTCAAGCTCCGGAAGGATAACAGCGTCTTTCGCCTTTTTAAGAGTGGAAGTAATTCTTTCCACAGTGGGCTTCAGGATTTTTGTTAAGTACCCTACACGCCCATCTTTTTGAATTCCCTGCTCTGCAAACTTTAAGCTGTTGATAGCCTTATTCGATGCGTCGAGGAGGATGAGGATACTCTTGGATTCGTTGATTGCCTTTACTAGCTTAACTAATTCTTCGGCTTTTTTAGAGCGTCCGGCCTTGGCTTTGAAGTACTGTGCCCGAGCGTCTTCTCTCTCAAGAGATCCTTTTTCGAGGCTCGTATATTTGTCGTAGAGTGCGTCAAGAATGGCATCATCCTCAAGGTTGTCCATGATCTCTTTTTGTTTCTGAAGGTTTTCCGCTAGGAGGGATTTGTGCTTATTGGCTGAATTCGTAACTCGTTCACTGGCCCCCTGAATAGCTGGCAGGATCACGTCGTTTGCAAGTTGGCTAATTACCCTTTCCGCTTCTTCTGGAGGAAGCGCGGCGACACGTTTCTCAACTTCGTCAACCATTCTAACCATGTGGTCAAGCGACGCAATGGCGGTGCTTTCTTCGTTTTCATTTTCAAATAGGTTGGCGATTGTTTCTTTAACCAAAGACATTAATTCGGCAATTGTTCCGAGCTTTACCTTGCTTCTGATTTCCCCAGCAAGCTGAGACGCAGTTTCAGGGTAAAGAGTAACGCTCTTCCCACCGCACACATCAACAAATGCGGCGGCTAAATCGTTATCTTGCCATTTAATCCTTGGTTCCATGTTTAATTAACCTCCAGTTAATCCTGTCTGAATTACTTATTCGCTCCAATCGTCTGATTGATATTCTTTGATAATCTCGTCCCTTTCACTTAATTTGCTGAATGAGAAATTTCTCTTGGCGAGTGTGCAATAGCCACATTTATTCTTTTGACTGGCAGTTACAATATTCCAGTCACATCCTCCGCAGTCGCTCCGAGGAACATCCACCTGATATAGTGGACATGGAATAAATTCTCGTTTTGAGATGGGTTTCATAGTTGTTAAAATTTATACCTATTATTGATGTCGTTTATGAAAAACTCGGGGTGTTTATACTGAGCGTTCCCTTTAAACGAATTGCCCTCATAACCTCGTTGATTGTTATTGGGCTCATTCAGGCCCGATGCTTGCTTGGCTCCGGAAACACGATCATGCTCCTTGGCAATGCTAAGGGCCTGTTGGTGAAAATCTCTTTCGCTCAACTGCGAGTCTGGCGCTCCCATGATTATCTCATGAACCTTGAAGCGACGTTAGGAATGCTTCTAGTGTTCTGAGAGTTTTGATTAGTGGGCATTGAGATGTTATCTCTGCTCACCTCTCCACGGTCAGTCGTGTCAACTCTCTGCTCGCCTGTATTTGCGGATCCAAACTTGCCCTGTCCAGCTCTCTGCTCGCTAGTTCTGGTGGGTACTTCAATAACTCCCACAAGGCTTGGGTCAATGTTGCCATCGGCGTCAAGCTCAGTTGGGGTGATCGAAGGAATGTTTGGGTTAGCAACAAGCTTACCGTGTTTAGTTCCTGCTACGCTAAGTGAACCAGCGTTAGCTCCGGCAGGTGATGGGGCGTCTCCACCCTGTCCTGTCTGTAAATTCCCGCCGAGAAGAGAGGTTTCAAAAACGGCGTTTTGTGCGCCAACTTTGGTTTCCTTTCTTGCGTCTACGGGTTCTGTATTTTTTGCGTTAAAAACTTGGTCTTTAGCCATTTGTTTGCTCCTTAATCGGACATCATTTTAATGAAGTCTTTTTTGTATACATTTTGTTCTAGTTGCTGGGGAGGTTCAACTATAAGCTCCCTGTCTTGAGAATCTTTGCTGTCCGTCAGCTTGCTGGGGCGGCTGTCGTAAGAGGGATTGCTACCGACGCCAAAGCCCTGCCTGTCGTAACTTTCAAAGTTCGTCTCCTGATCCATCATGTCTTCGCCTTCGCTGATTTGCTCCGATGCGTTGCCCTGCTCAGGTAAATTGTCATATCCTCTCATTTGTGCCATAATAATTATCCCCTTGGGAATACTCCCTCTTCAGTCGTGTAGTAGATAATGCTGTGGACGTTGTATAACTCTTCCTCTGCCTTATCCGCATCTTCAGCTTGAGAAGTGTAGGGTTCTGCTAGAATCTGAACCCCGTGCTTCTCTTCAATCTTGCTCAAGACAGCCTCAAGTTCACGCACATACACGTCTCTGGTTGTTTCTGATACGATGTTCACAATGACTTCGTACTGATACTCATTGCCGCTAAGAACGTCATTCACAATGCCGTATCCGGGGAGAGAGAACCGCTCAGAGAATATCTTCACATCACCAAAGTACTGAGCCCTTTGCTCAATCTCTTCGAAGGTGTCGTCAATAAGGTGAAATTGCACCGTTTTATATCTGAAGCTAATGCCTTCCAGTTCGGGCGTTTTAGCCGTTTTGAAATTGCGGATAGAGCTTAGATCTCTAATCATTGTATCTATTTTTTCTTTTTCCATTAGGCCTCTCCGTCAGCTTCGCCTTCTTTCAGCGCCCACTTCTCTTCGAAGAATGGACACCAACCGAAGCCAACTGTTGAATGTTCTTGCATTAATTTCTTTTTGTAATCAAAACCGGGTGATATGCATTTGTAAGTAATCTGACCAATTCCACCGAAAGAAACTCCGGCTGATGCAAAGTCGCCTCCGCTCGTCCCACCTGAGGCATTTCTGCTTCTTCCCAACGATTTCTTAAAAGGACATCCGGTGCACCACGTCTGAACAGTCATGGGATCGATAATCCTATCCTGATTTACATTAAATGTTTGTTGCCACGGATCTGGTTCGACGGGAGACATTAGACCACCTTCAGTTGAGCCCTTTGGGTAAATAAAGTACCTGCCGTATCGTGTCTAAATGAGTTGCCGCTATTTTTACCAAAGAGCGTCGTTTTTGTGAAAATGTCGCCAGTAAATGGCTCTTGATACTCGCTGTTTTCGGCATGCGTGTTAACCACGACACCAGTGGGATTAACATGACTCTGTGCTAATATGTTCGTTCCGGACACTTCGCTTTGAATGAAGTTCTTACCCTCAAAAAGTGAGGATGTCCCCGGATTCACTGGCAACACGTTTTTAACGATGTAATTTCTCAAGAAGTTGTTTCCGTTTGCTGTTGAAACTCTGATGTCGTAAGTCCCTGCGGAAATACCCGTGAAGAGCACTCTGCCCCCACCGTCTGTATTTCCAGACCGAATGATTTGTGTTGGGTTTGGGTTGAATTTTGAATTAAAATCTGGGTTCAGAAGAAGTGCGGAGACGCCACCTTGGGCAACTCCGTCACGATTAACTACTGAAAGATTGATATTAACGATAGACATTTAATGGCTCCTTATGCGCTTTCTTCTTCCGTATATTTTTGTAAAATGCTTGCTAGTTCCGTTTCGAGCCCGGATTTTCCGAAGTTATTGAACACGCTAGTTTTAAACTGTTTAAATTTCTCATCAGTAGGAAGTCCCAATCTGCCAAGGTTCAGCATTTCCTTCATTACTTTTTTGTTAGCAGATAGGATCTCAACTTCGAGTTCCTTCATTTTTTCAGGACTTAGTAACATGTTATTTAGTCTCCTTTGTTCCCTTAGGGTGTGCGTCGTCGTGAAGACGAATATCGTCTCCCACTTGGTTTAGCATTTCCCAATTTAAAAATCGTCTGTGATCCAGCAAATTGACCCTCGCTGGGTCTACCTTTAAATTAATTATTTTACGAGGAGGGTCTGTAGAATCGGGATTGCCCGTGTCTTCGTCTTTCGAGTGATCGGTGACGTTCCACGGGAATTTATTGGGGCTTTCAGCTCTTTTATGTAGTTGTGCTTCACGAAATGAAATAAACATAATCTCTTACTTAACTATATTTTTATAAAAAAATAAGGCTAAATTCCCTTTTTTATTAATTAAAATATTAAGGGAGAATAGCCTTATTAATGCTTTTCAAATTTAATTAGATGGCTTAAGAGGGGAAGTCGTTAACCAGAGCTTTCCAATCGTGATTGAAGATTTGGTCAGCAAATCCCAGCTCGATAGCTTCTGTGGGGGTTAAATAGACATCTTCCTTCTTGTCCATTTGACTTCTAAGCCATGTCCTAATTGCCGCTTCTGGCTTTTTGGACATCTTGCCATCCGCTTTCATGGATTTGACATAAACATCTATCATCTGTTTTTTGATGTTTGTCTGATCCCATCGGTAGGCGCTTTCTATTTGTTTTTGAGTTCCAACGAGGGCTCCGTCCCCATCATGGAACATGAAGTAGCTATGGGGCATCATTACTCGCTTGTCAGCCGCCTGCAGGATGAGGGATGACATTGATCTGGCATGAGTGTAATTCAAAATGACTACTGGAACGGGGCAAGCCCTAATCATGTCATAGATAGCCATGCCCTCCTGCCAGTCCCCACCACAATTATGCACAACCACATGGTTTGCAACATAACTATTGTCATCTTCCACCGTTAAGTTATACACACGTTGCTTGTATTTATTTTTCCATTTTTTAGTGCCCGTAATTAAAACTTTTGCAAAACCTTTTTCTTCGTCGATGTCGTACCATGTGTAATGTGCCTTGTCTTCCTTGTTGTTTGGGTTGTGCCACTCCACATTGTCAATAAATTCATTAATACTTGCATCTTCATATTTTTCTTTCTTTACCTCTAAGGACTTCCCAGTTGATTTCTCAACCTCGAATGCCGTTATTTTTCCATTCTTAAACCCGATAATATCTGGAATAACCCCGGCTCCTACTGGCACGACAATCCATCCTTCTTCTTGAAGTTTTTTACAATATGGGAGTATGTCGTCCTCTAAATGCTTTTGCCCAGACCCACTTCCTTTTCTGCGTAATCTATCGCAGTTATAATTCTTTTTTCTTCTCCAAAAGGGGACAGTTTCTCCCGTGAATTCACACTGAGAAGTCTCTACGAAAATGATATCTCCCTCCACAACCTCACTGAGCGGGATCCATTTTTCTTCGCTATTTCTTTCTACTAAAATTGGATGGTTAGAAGTCCCACAGATGCTAGTAGTGTCATGCTTTTTTCTTCCATAATATAGCCTAGTCATTTCCCCGTCGTACATCGTAGACATAGTATCAATAACCTTTTTATATCTACCCTTGTGGGTTCGAACCATGTCTCCCACTTTTATTTTCTTTATTTTCTTTTGGCCTTTGTCGGTTAGAATTGGAGTTTTCCCAGAAAAACAGGTTTTCATATGTATTAAAATTTTGTCGATACCGTTTTTTCTCATCAAGATATTCATATTTTTAATGAAACGGTTTGCCATAGAGAATTCTACTCCGGGTTCTACGCCATCTTCATTATTTTCAAGGATATAGCTCTCCTCGCCCATGAGGTAAATGTGACCCACTTTAAGGTCGATCCCGTGCTCATGAACCTGATTAATAGTGTCATCGACAGCATATTTAACATGTGTGTCAAGTTTATGCTCCACCTCTTCAAAATCATATTTGTCTACTACGTCCTTCCCTTTCCGTTTTTTCTTAGCCATTCCATTCTCCCTTCGCTATTTTATTTCTTAAAGAACCCTCGATAACAGCGCCAAAAGAGAAAATTGCCAAACGGAGCGTTGTACAAGTTTCTGCCGATTTGTCTATTCTTGTCCCCCACCCACGGCGTATATTTATACAACGAAAATGTGGCTGAATTCTCTAGCTGTAGTCCCGGTCTATCCGAAGCATTGAAGCTGGAGGGATAAGTGTTTCTCTTCTCTCCACGATCATACCATTTAATACAAGTTTGAACGGCACCCATCATTTGACGATCCATTCCTGCCCATTTAGACCTATCACCACCGTCTGTAGCGCCAACACCTAAAATGTAATCATACGTCCGTTGTTTCTTGTAGGGCCTCTTTCTTGTTACGGCCCCCATTTCCTTCTGCATGTGCGTCATTAAAACTTTTGGGTTTAAACCCTGTTCGGCGCAATGCTTTCTCATCCAGTACGAAACTAAATGACCGTTAATTTTAGTATCAGGTAGAATGACACCACCTTTTGACACTAAGAAGTCTTGTATCTGCTTTTCCGACATTGCATCAGCATCTCTGAATTCTTTATCAGTGATGATTTTGCCGGGATTAAATTTATTCCAAGTTTCGTCTTTTACAGACTTTAAGGGTTTTGCTGTCTTGGGTTTTGGCTTCGGGGCCGGGGGTGGTTCTTCTACTCTTTTTAGTCCTAGTTTCTTACCCCAAAAATCAAGTGTGTATGCCCAGTCTATTCCTAGAAAATTCATTCATCTTTACCGTTCCTTTTTAGATTTGTTAAAACCACACTGAGGGCAGGCTTTAGCGTTGACGTGGTGAGAGGAGCCGCAAACAGGGCATTTCTTCATAACGTCGTCATGCAGAGGGAGTTGCTTTTTACTAATCTCCATTTTTTTTGCCTCTGGTGGATCAAAGTCCTCCCCCTCTATGGCCTTACCCTCTATGCCTTTGCCCTCTTTGTAGATGCCAAGCTTTTGGGAAAGGGCTTCCATAATTCCCTTAATTTCTCCGGACTCTTGACTTTGCATGAAGCTTTGACCCAGCAACGTCTGAAATTTCATTTCCAGTTCGGAGACTCTTTGATTTAATTCATTCGTATACTGGAACAGGTAAATCTGTCCCTGTACCAAGTCTGCTAGGGTGGGCTTCTTTGATAATTTTCTTTTTAAAGCGCTCAATGGATCTAGCTTAGCCTTAGGCTTTGCTTTGGCCTTGGCTTTAGACTTTGCCTTCTTCTTGGGACTGGATTTTTCGTTTTTCTTGTCTGCCATGATTAAAAACTCACTTTGTCGCCAATTTTAATTCCATACCTACCCGTAAACCCCTTATTAACTTCGATCATGTATCTGACAGGAACTCGTTTATACGTCGTGTAGGCTCTGCTTGGATCCATTCTTCTCATCTGAATAATGTCTTTCACGGTGTAGTCATTACCTACAAAAATCCCCTCTAAATCAAAAAGTACATCACGCATGGTAAAGAGGGGCTGGAACTGTCCGTTGGTATTGAAAAGCATGCCTTGATGCTCGAATAATACCGTTCTATCTTTTAGCCCCGCTTCTTTATCTTGGTGTGACTGAGGATATTCGCAAAAAATAATCTTGTTTTTAATTTTGACTGTAATCTTAGGTAGATCACGGGAGGATATCTTAGTAAACAAATTTCATCAGCCACCTTTTTAGTAAACGCTTGAAATGTACTCCAAGCATTCTTCCAAATTTGGAAGAGTTTTTGTCACGATTGCCTCATATCCGGGCCTTCCCTTGAAGCAGTTCGTGTAAGCAATGATAGGCTTTCTATCTCTATGAGCGAGGAACATCTCTCCAATGGTAAAGAATGGCGCTCCCTTGCTTGGGATTGTCTCTGGCAAATCCAAATTAACCAGAACAATACTGCTCATGTCTAAAAAATGAATATCTTTATGGAGAATTTCATTTGGTTCCACTTTACCATGAGAGGAATTTACACCCTCATATGGGTTGTAGTAAGCAAAGTCGTGTTCAGTCAAATAGTCAACTGCAGTCTTTCTCCAGCCGTTACCGTCTGCCATTGAAACGCCATCCATTCTACCTGACAGGTACACCATCTTATTCATACATCTTACCGAGAGAGTTGTTTAACGATTGAGAGCTTTCAACGTATCCGAAGCATTACTAACACCTGAAATAACCTTCATGTCTTTTGTTGCTGTGTTCAGGATTACGACAGGTATCTGAGAGTCAAATTCACAAGCTTCAAACCCAAGCATGTTGCTGAACCTGTCCTCTTTCTTGTAAGATCCAGTTCTGATGAACACACGGTCTTTTCTCAGATAGTGCTCAATCTTAATCTCGGCAAAGTGGTTATGCGAAATAGCCACAATATCAAATTTTGGATCAATATTCCTCAAAACATTCTTACAGCAAGCCGTCCCGTTGGTCAGGCCACTACTGCCACGGTATTTATGGCGAGCATGAATGTTGTAGAGTTGTTCTTTTTTGCTTTTCTTGTTATGGACGGTGAGGTTGATATCGCCACCATGTCCCAAGTAAGGGATTTTCAGCTTTCTGGCGATATGCTCTGGTAGGTTATAGTCAGCATAATCCCTATCCCATGCGTCGTGACAACCAAGGATTGTCCATAGCAGTCTTTCACGGATTGAATCAAAGAGCTTACCAGCCGCAATACGAGCTGCTTTAGGTGGAATAACAGCCTCAATGACGCCCTCTTTATGGGGCCCTACAATGAAGTTGTCAATTAAGTCGCCACCAAAGCCAACATAAAAGTCCTTCGTAGATTTAATGATGTCAAAATCCCTGCGAAGACCCCTTAGATCGGTGTTGACATTCTCAAGATGAATATCACTCAAGAACATAAGAGCCACATACTTACTAGTAGTGGAAATTTTGATGTTCGCCTCACCTTGCTCGGCGTCCATCTTCTTCAGTCTTTTCTGACCATCTTCAATGAAATCAAGGAGATCTTCTATGTCCGTATTTTCCCACCGCTTCAGGTTCTCAATTTCAATGGTGGAACTTTTCTCGGTTTCCTTAAATTCATCAATGAACTTAACGGCGATATTATGCTTCTTAGCAATGCTGGCAGATGACTTACCTGCTCGGAGTTCTTCTTTAATTTCCTCTCGTAATCCGTCAGCGACAGCACCAGTGGCCCTTAGGCGAGTGATTTTCTTCTGAACACTGTTGAGAGTTCTTTTTCCAGCCTCAAGCGCCAGTCGTCTCTGAGGTGCGCCAATTAGCCAAAGGCCACGGACGCTCGCTAATTCTTTGGTTGAGAAATCCAGCTCATTTGTTGCTTTGAAAGTTAATTTCTCTTGACGGGCAAATCTACTTAAATTACGGGGATCTACTGTCCTCCCGTATTTTTCCATCAGATTTTGATTACACTTAAGCCTGCTATACCCTTTTTTAATCCAGCTAATTAAAGATCTTTTTTCAGCTTTCGAAAGGGTTTTTCCATTCCAAACTCCACTTCTTCCCATAAGTTCCACCTCTCCATCTAGAAATATATTTATTAAATCAGTGTATTATATTGAAATACACTTATTTATCCACTAACTTCACTTAATTAATTACCATCAAATTGAATGTACAACCTCGGCATTGAGGGGAGAATTGGGCCACTCCATACATCCCCCAGTGCGGCAGGGGTTGTTCCACTTAGTTGAAAGTGTTGCGCTCCACCCGTAGCTCCGTTGTTCCATACCTCGTAGGTAACTTTGTGAACGCCGGGGGCTAGATATCCCCTATAATCAACGTCTACAGGTTTCCATCCATCGACGGAGTGGTAGTGCATGGTATCTGCCACGATCACGCCGTCAATTGTAAGGTTGTGATAGAAATGGGTGGTGAGTCCAATTGCGTTGATGTTTGTGCTGAAGGGGGGCCATAGAGTACCTCTGGTTTTCATATCCACGATACCACCGGGCGAGTAAATAGTCCCCGAAATGATCTGAAGGTGTTCTCCAACGTCCCAATGTCCATTCACCCATGTTTGCCCAGCGTTACCAGCGTTGCCCGGATTGGTTTGACCGGGAATTCCAGCCTGATTGGTGTTCTTAAAAATTTGAAATATGTCGGGAGAGTTGTCGGCTCGGACTATGGTGTGTGCATATGCCTGTTCGCCAAGACCACTGGGCTCAATGAGGCTTAGTACTGTTGGTATATCCTGAGCATACCCATACAAGCTCCTCCCCTCCGTCACCTGAACTGCTGTCAAGCTCAAGATTGGAAAGGTGGGATTTACTCCTGTTGAGGCAATGTCTATAATAAGGTTGAAATTATCAGACACGGTATTGGGTGCTGGAGTTGTTAGCTCCTGAGAGGTGCGAAGCCAAGACGTTGTTCCGGCGTCTCTTTGAATATCAAAACTCACCATTCCGGAACCAACTCCAGTAGGGTGTGCCGTGTTGTAAATCCCGGCCTTGATATCAAGCGAACTACCACTTTGCATTATTTTGTAGTAGGCGCTGACGTTGTAGGTAGTATTGGGTCTGCCACCATACAAAGGCACTGATATCCTACCCTTGTTCAAGTCGGTAAGGCTATCCCCAGAAATTCTTAGGAATGTTTCTACACCGGGGCCCGTGTCTTCCGTAAACACAGATGGATCGGTAAGAACCTGAATGGGTGTAACGGCGGCACGTCCATTTTGAAGTGTAAACATGCCGGGAGTGCTGAGCCCCGGCGTACCCACTGTGGTTGCCCAGTCGGCGCTAACCCCCGTGATTACCATCTGAGATAAGTTTAGACCAGCCTGAAGGCCTCCGAAGGTGATATTTCTTTGAGCGGGCCCTAAGCCGAATGGATCCGTTTGCCCTCCTAATTGCCAATCCAACCCGCTAACGTTAACGTTATCAATAGTAGTAAGGGAGTTTAATTCTGAGGTCAAATCGGCATCGTTGATGTTGTGTTTCATCTGATCGGTGCTTTCACCACCAAAAGTCATAAAGAAAGTTCCCGTTTTAGAGGCGTGAGTATCACCAACGCCAGCATTTCTAGACTGCATCCTTTGAATTTCATTGAGTACCGTTGTTCCGGTTGATGGATTTCTAGTTCCAAGAAAAGTAGTGATTGTGCCACTCGTCTCCCAGATATCAGCAAGTAGGTTATTCTGATACCTCTCCTCGAATGGTGAAAATGTTCCATACTGCTGAAAATCTCGAAGCCTCATATAGTTAACCCAACCGCCAACCCCAGAGCCATTGTGTGTGCCCATTGTAAAGTGAGAGTTCGGCACTAAGTTGTTGGTTTTGAAATGATTTTCGCTAATGGTTACGTTTGACTTACTTAAATCAACTTCACCCTCGGTAGACAATCCGCTTTTAATTGTTCCCGATCCCCACAGTATTAAGTTTTTAGGGGTTGTGACACTACCTATATTAGTATCGTTAAGTAGATTTACAGTACCCGTAGCTGGCTGAATATTGATATCACCATCAGGGGTATTAAGGTCTAAGCTACCAGTTGCTCCGGGTGTAATTCCCGTAACTTTGATAATTCCACCAAATCTGGTGCCATTGTTATTTAAATCAATTTGGACGCTTCCAGACTGCGCTTCAAGGCTTGTATTTGTGAGCTGGGTAAGGTTGTCAATTAGAATAGGCGACGAACCATTTATCTGGTGGAAAGTGCCCGTCATGGCGTAGATGTTGGCAAATGGCACAGCCGCAGTTCCTAATTGACTTGTAGTTGAAGCAATAGGGAAGAAGCTAACGCCAGTATTTAAGAATAAATCTACCGTAAGGGGATTAGCCAGTTTCGTGGTTGAAATCGTTCCGGTTTCAATTAAAGCACCGTCAATGGTGTTGGTATTTAAATCAATAAAGCCTGCAATTCTGAGATGATCTGACCCACTCGATGTGATATTCAACAGTGTAGGAGACTGAAACTCAGTAGTAATAGATCCGAGCTTGATGAATCCAACCCCACTAGTTTCCGTTGGCTCTAAGAGGTTGTATTCCTCTACGGGATGAAGAGAATCGTCGTTTGGATCAATGTTTGTTACTACATTTGATGGCCCCGCAGGATTCTCTGATGGATCCGGGTTGTAATTAACCTCAACCTTTTTGGCATAAATTGTTTTAGTTCCAGTAAATCCAATAGGGAAATTTGTGCCGGAGAAAAGTTCTACCCTTTCACCGCCGCCGAGATAGCCAAATCCACCCGCCACTGTATATGAGTTCGATCCGGAAACAGCAGTCAACTGAAGCCCAGCACCAATTCCGGGCTCATTTCTAGTCCATGTTGCAAAATTCTGAGCAACAACTTTCTCGAATGAATCCGCAAAGAAGTCTAGGTTCTTTGGCTGAACTATCTCGTTTTCAAAAAATATGGGTCTTTGCATTTAAATAATCTCCATTAAACTAGTAGCACATTAATTTGTGGGCCTAAGCCACTATGAATATCAGCAGAAGGGGCCGTGCCAAAATTAATAACGAATACCGTTCCCCCGGCTGTTTGACCATGTGTATCCATAACCAGCTCAACCACATGAGTTCCCGACGAAAAGAACCCGGAGAAGCTTACTGGGAAAGTTGCAGTCGTGTGGAGTTGAGTGGTGTTATCAATTGCTCGGCTATATCTTGCTGTGCTTTGATAAATGCCATCAATTCGCAAACCCACATCACAGGTTGGATCGTGCCAAAGAGTGCGGCTGACAATATTAATCTGTGCCCCTCCGTTGATTATTCCGAATTGACCATTTGAAAAGAATGATCCGGAAGACAAAACAGCAGAGCGATTGGCGAAAATAGAACTAGGCAAACCCACGGCGAGAGTAAACCGAGCCGAATTACCTGAGGCGGCTAGTTTATTTCTAGGTATTGAGAAATCTTTGATTTTATCGCCACTAACTGAGTTGTCTCTAATCTGTTCCCCAATAATCCCATCTCCGGGGCCACTAATCACACCGCCGTTTGCGAGTCTGATGTTTCTAGTAGTGATCGCTCCATCAGCAATTCTTGAGTTTGGAAATTCTCCCGATGAAATCTGAGAAGCATCAAAGCTACTGTTAATGGAAATTTGCTCCTGTGGATGTACTGAGAAGTCGGGTATTAACGATGTTGTTCCGAGATAGGCTCCATCAACATAAACCGTATTGGCAAACTTACCTCCGATGGTGTATCTTATTTTGGACGCATTGCCGATACCACTATAGATAATTGGATTTTCTGTTTCCAGCTTAAGCCAGTCAACTGAAGCTCCGGAATAAGTTGCAAATATTTCGGTTTGCACAACCGCATCGCTGTCTGAAAGAAATTCAAGTTTCCCACTAATTCCAGATGTTTGAGGAATGGCTGGGGAGAATGGCGTCGTTGTTTTTAAATAGAAAAATGCGGAAACAGGTCTGTCTTTCAAATTCGTATTGAAGTCAACAATCTGATTGATGGAGATATCTTGAGCAACACTGTTATTTGTATTACCAATGATTTTTGCTGATCTATTCCCAAACAAACTGAAATCAGTAGATGGTTCAGCGTTTGTCAGGGTAATGGTGCCAGTGGATGATGTGGTTTTATTCCAAAAAGAAAGCGCAGTAGAGCTTAGACCAAACTCAGCGTTGCGGGTTAGGTTTGTCTGGCTGAACTGATGCATGCTCCCTGTGTAATTAATTTTTACTTCCGTTACGGCACGATCTTTTAGATGGGCCGTGGCAATACCTGAGCCCGAGGTAGCAACCGAAGCCAAAGAGGAGCCATCGTAAACTGCGAACTTAGCCGTAGTAATTGAAGAATCATTAAACTTGGGGCCCGTAATCTGGTTGTCCTTAAACATCCTAGTTGTCAGGAAGTCGTTAGGAACGCCAGCATCTACCAATTCATTCTTTTCAATGTTTACAGCGCCACCAAGGACATAGCTTTGTTTCACCGATACATCAATAACCTGAACGATGTTATTTGAAGAAACTAGATTTGTCCCATTATAATCAACCTGAATTAGCGCAAGAGGCACCCCGTTGAATTTACTTACTTCGGACGCCAGAATAGGGTTACTGATTACAATAGTCCCAACCGCATATTCTCTAACTGGAACATTTTCACCAGTTTGAATATTCTTGGCGGTAACGATTGATTGGAATTTGTTTGGATCTGGATTGTTGTTCTGACTGGTTACTCTGGCGTAAACAAGAAGGAAAGAGGCCTGATTTGCTAGTGGTGGAGTTTGAGGAAGCCCTGTGAATGTTTGCGTTGTAAATACTTGGGCTCTTTCTCCTCCGCCGAGATTGTTTGCATCACTGAAATCGCCCTTGCTGTAAAAAACGCCGGGAGTAATCAGAAGTGAAGTTGAGTCTACGGATTTAAATACATCCAATCCATTGACTGCCCCACCAAGCCTGTCAGTTAGGTCAATATGGGTCTGAACATTTGCGTCACGACCTCCAAGATTCTGAAAGTCTACGTCTGTTTTTCGTAGAATTTGTCCAAAGAATGTTTTGAGAAAGTTCATTTAGTCGGTTCCCTGTATTAGTATGCTGGATATGGTTATTTTGTACATTTGAACTAGAGTTACTTTATCCAAGCTTTTTAAATCAATTCTGAGTTGAAGATAATCGTGATTTACGTTATTTGCTACATAAGTCTTTTTGTGAAGTCGTGGTAATGACCAGTAATTCCATACTGCTTTGTTCTGGCTTGC
>SDBT01001196.1_pt1 | contig 44869 bp, 38 predicted proteins | sample 2277101 | NCBI WGS metagenome assembly SDBT01 (sample SAMN10404973, study PRJNA504765) | marine sediment metagenome | isolation source: marine sediment core GS10_PC15, 103 cmbsf | place: Arctic Ocean: Southern Knipovich Ridge | collected 2010
ATCAATTTGTTCTTTTGTAACTTTGATCGCCATATCTTTGGGCCTAACAAAATAAAATGCTAACCCGTCCCCATTTCCCTTAAAGTCAAGAAGTTATCTACGCCCCCTATTGTTCCGTCCGTCCCCTATTTTCCACAATTCCCCTTGTGTCAAGATTCAAGAACCGACCCCAATAGCTGCTCTAATTTCCCCCAGCTCAAATCCGTCCCCCTTCTGGTGGACAATTATGGGCTCAAGGATCCCGCTCCGGATATGAGCCTTCATCCCCTCGACATCCTCCGCCCCGATCGGGTCCCGCGGCTGGTAGGGATTCAGGCCAATCCGGTCCAGGGGCAATTCTGCCTCATACCGCGGCTTGGGCAATTTCAATAGGTTAGCAAGTGCCTCTTTTTCCATTTAACCTCCGTATACGCATAGGACAAATCCTAAATCCCAAATAATTTCAAATGATCGAAATTCAAAATCCATCCTTCGAGACGCTTCGCCCTTCGAGTGCCTCAGGACAAAGCTCCTCAGGACAGGCGGGAGAGGGGATTTTAGGTGGCGGGTTCGATAAATCAAACCCCTACAGCATTTAATGGATACGGAGAAGCGGGTCGGATAAATCCGACCCCTACAATCAAGCCCCTACATTGCGGGGCTCGAAAGCCCCGCCTATCCTCTTAAATTCCCAATTCCCCTTGTCTATAAGCGGTTTGTTTCGTATAATTCGTGAAACATGTCCTGAGCCTGTCGAAGGGTTCGTGGTTCATTGCGGGGTTTGGGGAGGGTTAGTAGATCATTTAGGGTTTTTTCTTCCATAAATACACTCCGTCGGATTCGTTATCCGGTTACGGTTGCGCTGCTCGCCCTTCGACGCGGCTCAGGATAAATTTCGTCTTTTCCTTCGACTTCGCTCCCTTCGGCTCCGCTCAGGGCAGGCAGGGCAGGCAGGACAGGCGTTACTCGGTTTACGTTTCCCCCTCCCCTTTAGCCTACTACGCCCTATGGGCTTCGAAGGCCAGGTCCCCTCCCCTCCTTCGACCTTGCTCAGGACAGGCAGGGGAGAGGGAATATAAGGGGCAGATCGGGGTCGAATCTTGGTTTTGGCAGATTTAACAGATTATCCAGAGCCTCTTTTTCCATCAATTTCCCCTTTTTTAGGTAAAACGACTTATATTTCCTTATATCACTGGGAAATTATAAAGACAAGCAACAACTGGAGGGAGAGCAAAGAATTGGACTGGGAGCAAATTGAGGGGCAGGTTTTACCTACGATTTGGACTAATTCTTACTTGACAGGTGCCCTTTAATGGGTGACCCCCTACCTTTCTCAACTTTCCTTTTAATAACATTACCCTTTCTTTTACCCTTTTTAAAGGGTATTACCCTTTTTCCGCCAGGGGGCGCCTGGGCCTCGCCCCCGACACTCCACCTTCCCCGCTTTCTGAAGGGAGAGGATTTGGGGTCACATCTTCATATGTCATTTATTGCTTTTAAACTTTTTTCTCCAACCACCCATCTTCTTACTTTTTTATTACTATACCCCTTCCCAACCTTACTTTATCTTATCCCAGTTTGTCGGAATTATCAAATCCTTGATAGTAAGTTCAGAGTGCACAGTTCAAATGACTAAATCATTATACCTCAGGGAATAGCACGAGAGAGGGACAATAGTAATAGATAATAGATTTTAGATTGGAGATTCTATTCCCCCTCCCCTTATTCCCCTCCCACAAGGGGAGGGGAATATTTTGTTCCCCCTCACCCTGACCCTCTCCCCCAAAAAGGGGAGAGGGGAATATAAATTGACTGCTGACTAACTCCCCCTCCCCTTGCCTACTTCGTCCGCTTGACCCGCCTGAGAGGAGCGGGTCGGATGAATCCGACCCCTACAATCAAGCCCCTATCCCGCGTTCACGCGGGAGAGGGGAAATAGTGGGTTATTCGTCAATAAACGTAATCTTTACATCTTTGCCCGGGTAAATGGGGATGTCCATGATTTTATGCTTTTCTTATTTACTTAATGAGTAATTCTCCCGGCGGACAACCAATTCCCCCTCACCCCTTCGACAACCCTGTCCTCTCCCTCCCAGTGTAGGGGTTCGATTTTCAGCCTTCGTAGCCACTACTGCGAAGTAGGCCATCGAACCCGATTCGCCAGAGGCGGAGGAGATCCGCCCCAGGCGGATATAAATCAAGCCCCTACAAAACAGGCAGGGGAGAGGGATCTTAAATTGCAAAATGCAAAGTGCAAAGTGCAAATCAAATCCAAAATCTAAATATCAAAAGAGAAAGTTAGTTAGTGTAATTCGTGAAATTCGTGGTTCATTGCGGGGCTGGAAAGCCCCGCCTGCGGCGGGGTCGAAGGGTGGGATTTGGTTTATGCCTGATCAGTCCACAACTGGAAGATCTTATTTAAAACCCTTTCCTTTTCTCTCAACATCTCTGCTTTTGACTGGCAGCTTACTGTACCGGCGGCTGCTCCCTTGTGCCCATCGCCAATATTGAGTCTGCGCATTATCTCCCCAATATCCTTGCGGCGCTCCTTATGAGCCAGATGGAGGCTTAATGCCATGGAAAGGGAAAGGTTATTGGTCTTCACCCCCATATCAAAAATGCTCTTAATCTCCAGTACCGCCAGAGTCCTGGGATTCAAGAGGAAGGCAAAGTGTTTAATTAACCCTGCCTGATGCCGGTATTTGGTCAGGTCGATTATAACTATCTCTTGCCTGGTATCTGCCGGGATAAAATAAGAGCTTTCCCGGATCATCTTGAGCATTCCCCCTTCATTATCCTTATATGTCCGAAAGGCATCTACAACCGGGGGAAAGGTGGCAACCCTCGCTAAAGATTCATCCCTGATCCACTCTACCAATTGCCGCAGGTACTTATCCCTTTCCCGGGGCGGACCTTGCTGGGCCTTAATCGAACAATCAATTATCTTCCCCGGCGTCTCTTCTTGCCACTCCTCAATGCTCTGATAATTGAAGCTGTCAATCCTATCAGCCTCCTCTACGGCTTCGAGAAAATGGGAAGGCAGCTCACACGAGTTGGCGAAGTACTGATAAACAACCCGGGCACAGCTATTTTTCAGGGAGAAACTGCCGGGAATTTCCTCGGGATTAATTCGACGGTACTCTAAATCGAGAATATTTCCCTCGTGATGGTCAAACCATAGTCCACACTCCAGGGGGTAAGGAAGGTCACAAACGATATCCCGGGCAGTTATAGAAAAGAGGGACTTGGTAATGGTCGAGGGGCCGGCAAACATTACCTTATCCACCCTCAGGGCGTAAGAGCAGATTGCCGCGCTAACTACCCCATCAAAATCACTGTGAGTTACGATCTTTTCGTACATCTCCGACATCTTGTTCCTTCGACAGGCTCAGGACAGGCTTTCCCGGCACAGTTGAATATACCATTAAAATATCCTATGTCAATCATTGTCCTGAGCCCCGCCTTTGGCGGGGCTCAGGATAGGTAAGGGTGGATACTGAGCTCCACCCCTACAATCCGCCTGAAGCGGATTAGTCAAGAGGATTTGGTCATTAGGTATTGTATTATTTATTGAATTCTTTATAATGCAGGGAGGAAGCAACCTTGTCCTGAGCCCCGCCTTTGACGGGGTCGAAGGAATGAAAGGAGGACGCTATGAGAGAAGTAGCCATTATCGGAGCAGGGGTCACCCCCTGCAAGGGACGCTGGGTCGAGAAGACCTACTGGGGGCTATCTCAGATGGCAGTTAAGACTGCCCTAAAGGATGCCGGCATTTCAATCAAGGAGGTTGATGCGGTTGTCTACGGGATCTATAACGACATTTTCGAGCTGTCGGCCATTCCCGAACACCCGCTGCAGGGGATCATCGGGATGGCCAATAAGCCCGGCATGCGGGTAAGCTGTGGCGGTGCCACCGGGGCCTACGCCATGATTGCAGCCTACACCTGGGTGGCCAGTGGACTTTACGACATTGTGCTCTGCCTGGGGGTGGAAAAAGCAACCGATTGCTTTGATTTCGACTCGATGACCTCGACCCCCGAGGTGATCAAGACTATCGGCTGGTCCGGGGATACCTTCTATGAGCGCGAGCTGGGCTGGACTGCCTCGGACAGCTATGCCGAGGTGGTTTTAGCCTACATGGATGAACACCCGGATGACCTGAGCGACGAGGTCTCGGCCCAAATCACCGAGATCCTTTGCCAGCAGGCCCAGAACAACCCCTATGCTCAGCGCCACGGTGAGAGCGTTACTGCAGAGATGGCCATGAACTCCCGGTATGTGGTCTACCCCTTCAAGCTCCTGGAGACCTGCGTTTACACCGAGGGGGCCGGGGTGGTTATCTTCGCGGAGGCTAAGAAGGCTGAGGCTATCTGCAAGAATGCCGGATGCCCGCCTATCTGGATAACCGGGGTGGGAGCCGCCAACGAGCACCATGTAGCCGGTAAAGACGAGCGCCACAAGTTGATGCACCGCATTTTATCTGACCACCTCGCTGCCCAGGCAGCCTACCGGATGGCCGGGATTACCGACCCGCTGAAACAGATCCAGGTAATTGAGCTGCATGATGCATTCATCAAGCAGCTCCAGATCACGATGGCCGAGATGGACTTTATGCCACTGGGTCGCTCCGATGACCTGATCAAGGAGGGTCTGATGACCCCCGGCGGCCCTATTTCAGTGAACCCCAGCGGGGGACTTACCTATGGCGGTCATTTCGTGGGCGGTTCCAATATGTTCTCCTGCTGGAGTGCCCGGCGCGAGCTGATCGACAAGGAATTCGAGCGGGGCCTGGTCCACGGGACCGGCTCCACCGTCGCCCAGTACGGCTGTGTGCTGATAATTGAAAGGAGGAATTAAAATGAAAAAGGTTATTCCCCTGGAGTTAATCCCGGATGTGGGCTCCGAGGTTCTGGAGGTTGGCGGCGAGCGCTTCCTCCAGATCAATGAGGCCATGTTCAGCTTCTATAAGCGGACCAAGGGAGAGTTATCTCCCTATTTCCTTGCCCTCAAGGAGCGAAAGGTGATCCTGGGGACCCGGTGCACCAAGTGTGGTGTGGTCCGGGTTCCGCTGTTTGAGCTCTATTGCCCTGAGTGCGACTTTGAACAGATGGAGCTCACCGAGCTGCCCGATACGGGCGTAATGAACTCAACCCCACCCATCGTCTACTTTGCCCATTCCCTGTTCCAGCATCAAGTGCCCTTCGGGCGGGGGCGGGTACTGCTAAAGGGCGCAGATACCGCCCTGCCTATCAATATCTATACCACTAAAGGGATCCTGACGCCCCGGGTCTTTAAGAAAGGGACGGAAGTGAAGCTCGTCTTCCGAGACGAGCGTCTGGGCAAGCCCACCGATATCTTCGCCGTTCCCTTAAGTGAGCTTTCCGAGAAACAGCAAAAGAAAAAAGGGCTGCAGGAAAGTGAGCTGGACTGGACAAGCCCGGAAGAGCCCTCGGTCCCGGAGCCTACGCCCGAGGGCAAAAAAGCCCTGGAGCGGGTTCTGGAGCGGCTTAGCGAACTGGCCGGGAAGGTCGCAACCAGTGAGCGCGCTCAAAAGGACTTGAAGGAATGGCGGCGCTCGATCCAGGTCAAGACCGCCGGTGGCCCATTCGCTATTCTCATTGACGACCAGAAGCTAAGGATCCAGAGCGGTACGGTTGAGGCGCCGGATTTCGTTATGGTCTGTAAAGACCCTGACCTGTTCGAGGACTGGATGAACTTCCGGGAATCACTGACCAATGCCATCATCGCCGAGAAGCTGTGGATCAGCTTGAACAGTGAGTTCATCACCGTTTTCAAGCTGGATCGCCTTCCCCGCTCCCTTAGGCGGACCGGCAAGTAGCCGATCCCCTTAAAGACAAATTGCAAAATGTAAAATGCAAATTGCAAATGATTGAATCTTGCCCCGATGGACATCGGGGTGAAGGTTTTGAACCACGAATTACACGAAACAAAACCAACAATTCCCCTCTCCCCTTTTTGGGGAGAGGGCTTGCCCTCCCGATGGACATCGGGGCGTCTCGAAGATTCAGGAAATCGGCCAGCCGTTCAGCCTTCCCCTGTGAGAAAGCAGGTATCTTATATCCGAATTGCATTCCTGTAAGGGTTTCCTGAGTTTTACCTCTCCAAATGATATAACAATATAAAATAATTAAAATAAAGGTTTTCCTTGACATTTTTCTTACATAATGTTATAGTAAGACATAATTATTAGTAGGAACAAATTGCGGGGGTAAGTATGAGTAAAAGGGTAAGATTGAGTAGCAAGGGGCAGATCGTAATTCCCAAAGAGTTCAGGGGTTCTCTTAAACTAAAGCCTGGAACACAGTTAAAAGTAGAGGTGGAAGAAGGAAGACTCATCCTGGAACCCCTAAAGAGTTTTGCCGATGCCCTCTGTGGCCTGGGAAAGGAAATCCGGGAAGATATGGACGCTAGGGAATATATAGATAAAGAGAGGGAGTCATGGAAGGAATAGAGCAGATTCTATTAAAAGAGTTCGGGGGAGCTATTGTGGGCATAGATTCAATGATATTCATTTATCACATCGAGGGAAATAAAAAATATCTCCCTCTGACCAGATCTCTCCTATACTTGGTGGAGCAGAATAAGTTTAAAGGGGCAACTTCGATTTTGACCTTAATAGAACTCCTGATAAAACCCAAAAGAGAAGGAAGAGAGGACTTAATAAGGGACTATAAGTTTTTGTTCAAGAATTTTCCAAATCTGATCATAAGGTCTTTGGACGAAGAGGTAGCTGAATCCACTGCTGAGATAAAGGCAAGATATAACCTCAGAACCCCTGACGCTATCCAGGTGGCCACCGCAATGGTAGTTAATGCAAAGGGCTTCGTTACAAACGATAGAAAATTTGAAAAGATTGAGGCACTAAAAATTTTGATTCTGGACGATCTTTTATAAGTCCCGGAGAAGTTCTTATTTTTTTCGGGCCAAAATATCCACATTTCTTTCACGGGCAATTTGTTTTCCCCACTTCAACGACCTACTCACACATTAGGAGGTGTTTTATGAATGCAGTGCTGATTATCCTGGACTCCTTGCGCCCTGACCATGTGGGCTGCTATGGGAATGAGTGGATCAAGACGCCCAACCTCGACGCTCTGGCTAAAGAAAGCGTTCTCTTCACCCATGCCTATCCGGAATCGCTGCCTACCCTGCCGGCACGCCGGGCGATCTATACCGGCTGCCGGATCTTTCCCTTTGAGGAATATCATTCCTACCGAGGCGATTTCATCGGTGCCCCCGGCTGGGAACCGATGCGGGAGGATCGTGATAGCCTTGCCGAGATCCTCATCTTACACAATTACCGAACCGGCCTGATCAGCGATGTATATCATCAATTCAAACCCTCCAAGAATTTTCACCGGGGATTTTCTCAATGGACCTGGATCCGGGGGCAGGAACTGGACCCTTACTGCTCCGGTCCCCAGGTTAGCGAGGAAGAGATCCAGAAACACATACCAGAGAATATCCGAAATCCGATGTTCATATCTTTTTTTCTACGCCATTATCTGACCAATGTCCAGCACCGCAGTAGTGAGGAAGACTACTTCGCCCCCCAGGTGTTTCGCACCGCTGCCACCTGGCTGGAGCAGAACCAGGATAGCAATCAGATTTTCCTGACGGTGGAGTCTTTTGACCCGCACGAGCCCTGGGATCCGCCGGTTCACTATCGCCGGCTGTATGACGAGGATGATAATGTTCGGGATGTAATCACCTCCCTGTATGGACCGGCCGACCAGCTCACGCCGGGGGAGTTAAAGAGACTCCGGGCCAACTATGCCGGCGAGGTAACCATGACGGATCAGTGGCTGGGCCATTTCCTCCAGACCATGCGCCGCCTGGGCCTGATGGATAGCACTGTATTGATTGTGGTGTCTGATCACGGACACTGCCTTGGGGAGCAGGGGCTGGTCTCCAAGCAGGGTTATCCACTGTGCCGGGAGGTAGCCGACCTGGCAATGATGATCCGCTTCCCGGACGGCACTGGCGCCGGCACCGTCTGCGATAAATTTGCATACCACCATGATATCCCGGTGACGATCCTCAGGGCACTGGATATTGATCCACCAAAATCCATGGAAGGTCAAAATCTTAAGCCCCTCATCACCGAGGACCTGGTCTACTACGATCACATCACCACTGGCTGGGGACCGTTCGTTATGGTGCGGGACAGAAAATACTGGTATAACGCCTATCTCTGGGGTAATCGTCCCCTCCTCTATGACCTTGAGGCCGACCCGCAACTCCGGCACAATATCGCCGCGGATCTGCCCGATGTATGTCAGAAGATGGCAGAGCTGGCCTTAAGAGACGCCAAAGGAGTTATCCCGGATTACCTGCGGGAAATGGCTGATAAGAACATCCCGGGCTGCACCCCGATGAAGACCTCGTTAACTGTGAATTAAGCGCCTTTGACTCGGAGAAGATGAATCCAGATTATGCGTGAACATCCGAATTACTTGTCCTGAGCTTGCACCTGTTTGGTGTAAGGGCTTGATTTTCAACCTTCGTAGCCACTACGGCGAAGTAGGCCATCAATCCGCCTGAGGCGGATCGGGTTCGATAAATCGAACCCCTACAATTATGCATTAATGATGGATAAATCTTCGTAGGGGTCGGATTTATCCGACCCGCCATTGAGCCCCTACATTAACGCATTATTTAGGATGAAGATAATATTCCAGGCATTGGAAATAGTCCTTAAAGCTGCCGGGGTCGTTTGCTTCGGTTTATCATTACTTATGACCGGAGAGGCTCTCGGCGACCAGAGCCAGGTCAATAATAATCCCCGGATCTTTGAGGACACCTACGGAGGGATCGAGCGGGTGATGGTGAAGGTTAACCAGCCGCTTGAGAATAATGCCTGGCTGATAAGGTATTATAAATACGATATCTTTCATTTTGAACAGTTTGGCTTTCAAATGCCCCTTGATGACGGACAAATATGGTCTTATCAATACGATGCCCTTGATTTTGACCAGTTTGGCTATCAAATGATCCTTGATGACGGACAAAGGAACGTGGTGAACAAGATCCTGAAGGAAGTGAGGCGAATGTCGGAAGAGGGTACCCCGGCCGTCATCCGGAAGGCTTCCCTGGTTGGATTGGAAACATCCCTGGGTTATGCCGGAATTAATGAAATCTTTGCGCTCGGAACTGCTCCGGGGTGGTGCCTGGAGCAGGATATTGCCGTAAATACTGCCCTTAGATTTTTAAATACGAAGAAGATTACAAAAAAGAAAGGAGAGTTGGTCATCGATCCTCATGGCCATTCGCTCAAGTCCCACGATTCAGTTGCCACCATGGAGCACAAAATAAAGCAGGCCTATGCTAAGGGGTTTAATGCAATTGCCATAACTGACCACAACCGGTTTGACGGAGTTGCTGCGGCTCAGGCAGTCTGTAAGCAGTTAAAGGCCAATGGTGAGATCGGGGAGGATTTTTTTATCATACCCGGTGAAGAAATTACCACCATGGAAGGATATTATGTCATTGCCCTTTTTACTACGAGATCCATTCCTAAGGGGATAACAGTAAAAGAAACTATCAGGCAGATCCATGCCCAGGGTGGGATTGCCATAGCAGCTCATCCGGTAAAAATGGGAACCGCCATTGGATACCAGGCTGCCCTTGACCTTAATTTTGATTGGATCGAGGCTGCCGATGCCTCGGATATCGGGCCCTATCAGGTCTACCGGGCGAGAAGAATGATGAGGGATGCAAGAGTAAAAAGAAAGAGTATCGTTTTTAGTGGTAATAGCCACGTGAATAACCTAACCGGTTGGCTGGGCTATACCATCGTGGAAACTGACGATCTCTCTCTGGAGGGAATCAAGCAGGCTCTAAAAAAAGGGAAAGCCCGGCCGGTCAGCAGCGGACCCTATCTTTATATTGAGCGATTGGTTGAAAGGCGAGGGATAAGTGATATCTATTTCATCTTTGATAGAATCGAACGGGTCCGGGAGATGATTGAGGCTCTCGGAAGAAAGCTTCTCCTGGCCGATAACTTTCGTTTAGATATCAACTGGCTCTTACCAATCCATCAGTTTCTCAATATTTATTCTATCCCGATGGCGGTAATAGATATCCAGGAGGGAGAAAGCCCTCTCACTGAGCCTTTTGGCCTTGATTCAATAGCGGTTGTCTACGGACCGGTCGAGTTAAGTTGGACATTTAAAGATGATGAATCCGATGAATCATTAGAGAGAGCTGCGGTTAAGATAAAGTTTAAGCTATAGGAGCCATTTTCGTTGTTACGAGGGCGAGTATACATGCAGGGTATAGAGGTTTCGGAAAAAACTTTACCCCAAATTAACACAGTCTTTCAAGGTTTGCGGGGCATTGTTTATAGGAAAGGCAAAAATTCACCCCCACCTTAATCCTCCCCCATCAAGGGGGAGGAAACTGTATGGTACTCTCCCATCCTTTCGACAAGCTCAGGACAGGCCCTTTCCCAAGTAAGGCCGAGGGGCTCAGGATAAGATTCCCCTCCCTTGGTGGGAGGGGATTAAGGGGAGGGGGATAGAAAAAATGCTACAACGCAAATTCCTCTATAGAGTGCAAGGTTGACCCCCTTAGAAACTTTTGTTATTCTTTACCCGCCTATTTAGAGATCTTATTTCTAAAGATGAAAAATTTAATAGTTGTTTTGGTGCTTGTAACTTTTTCTTCCCATGTGTGGGCCGAAGAAATAAATTTAATTTCTCATGAAACATCAGAGACCACCAAGGAAGAATCCTCCTCGGCCAGACGTGCACTACTTGTTGGATCTGTTTCTGCGGGGATAGCTGGTACTATGATTATATTAGGCACTTTCGCCTGGTGGAAGGATACGGGTTACACCGGTTGGGGGTGGAAGGATACGGGATTTTTTGGTGCTGATACCTATGCTGGTGGTTCCGATAAGGCCGGACATATATATGTCTGCTATGCTACCGGCAAGGCAACGAAGCAAATCTACGAGTGGCTGGGAGTATCCCGGAGAGGAGCCCTCGCCCTTAGCACTGGATTTACTTTCGTTATGTCCAACATGGTGGAGGTAATTGACGGATTTACCCCGCACAACTTTGAATGGGCTGATGCGGTGACTAATGTTATGGGGCTATCTTTCTTTCTTGCCGGTGAAACATTTCCTGCCCTGGATGCGCTGTTTGGGCTTCGGATGGGTTACACCCCTACCCCTGAATTCGTTAAAGATAAAAAAAATTACATTAAACTTGTAAATGATTACTCGGGCATGATTTTTTTTGTGGATTTCAAACCCGCCGGTATTGAGAAGGTATTCGGCGTATCCCCCGGCTTCGCAAGGTATCTTACCTTTGGTATTAGCTACGGCACTTATGGCTATTCGCCCACAGCACCTATTGAGCGTCGAAACCTGGGCTTTTATACTGGACTTAATGTCCCCGAGGTTTTGGAAGCTATATTCGGACCTAATGCTCATAAGGGTATAAGAGCAACCTCTACTTTTGGCAAATATTATACCTATCCATTTACAACCGTTTCACTTAACCACGATCTTAATCATCACACCAACACGGCCAATTTTGGCGTTGCCAACCGGTGGCAAGTTCCGAGCTTAGATTAAATCGTTGTAAAATCCCCCTGAATCTCTATTACCTCCCTTTGAAAAAGGGGGGGGCAAGGGGGTATTTGATCCGAAAAATTGTAAAATCCCCCTTAATCCCAAATAATGCGTGAATATCGTAATTACTGGCATATTAACAATTTTTCAGTACCTATTTAGGTGTAGGGGTGGACCTCCGTGTCCACCCTTTTATCGGGCCGACACAGAGGTCGGCCCCTACATTCACGCATTATTTGAGATTAAAAAATAGGACTTTGAAGTAAAATAGATGACTTAAAAAAGATGTGAAACCTGAAGTTTTATCATTCTTGGGGGGACTGCCTCGAGTGATTTTCTTTCATCTTCCACCCGGTAACTTTCGAGTATCTCGGTTGCTGAGCCTATCAGGTTATACATATCAAAAACAGCTATAAAATCTTTGCCCCGGATTGTCGGCGCATATCTCAGCCTCATATCGATGTTCCAGGAGAATGTATATCTCGTCCCGCCCTCTTCCCACTCTCCTCTCGGTTTTCTTATCACTCTCATTGGAATTCCGTCTGAGTATTCGTAAATTCTATGCTGGGAGAAGGGCTCGCCGTCCCGGTACTTGACGGTAGACCCGAATGAGAGGCTCCTGGTGATTCGGTAACCGACAAGGAGATTGGACATATATGCCCGGTCGCTGTCGAGTCTTCCTCCTGCATTAATCCAGCTATTAGGAGAGGCGGTATCCTCCGAGATTACCGCGTAGTCGTTAAAGTCAGGTCCATTCCCGATAGGGGCAAAACCCCTGACCAGGAAGGCAGTGGTCGTGAAATTTAGGTAAAATCTTTCCCATTCCGAGAGCAATTGGATTTCAACACCTGAATAAGAGCTCCTTTTTTTGGTGTAGTTGGAAAGATAATACTCATCCTCGCCGGGTGGCTTGTTGTATAACTCATAGCCATCTGTTGTGGTATAACTTCCATTATAGCTCCCGTAATTAACTATAAAATAGTTTGAAAAGATTCTGTGGGCACCCTGAAAGACTATTTTGAAACGATCTCCTATTCCCTGTTTGATACTGAAGAAAAACTCATCATGATAGGGCCTTTTAAGGTTTTCAGCTTTATGGTGGTATTTCCCACCGGTTGTTGATATGAGAGGTTCAGATTCTTCAACAATACCATCTTCGTTTATGTCTAGGTATTGTTTTCCGGAGGGTCTTTTACTGTTGAGAAAACCTACTAGGTAGGAGTTTAGTTTTGCGGGTTGGTGTAGAGTGCCGATTCCGATGGTGGTTCCTGTTTTCTCTATAATAAATTTTGAGAGGAGCTTACCCCCTGCTCCGAACCAGTTCAAAAGATTGTTCCCGTTTGCAAATGCGGTAGATGTATCGAAATAGATGTTACCTGACAGTGAAAAGAAGTCCCAGATTTTTGAAATTCCTGTCTTCAGCCTGCCGTTACCGACAAACTCGTTTGAGCTTTCAGTTTCATCCCAGTTTGTCACAAAAACTGTCGAGGCTGGAGGAGTGGGGGAAACATAGGTTAAAACGGTTTGCGAAAATGGTATTTCCGGCTTAAAAAAAACACCCGTTAGCTGAACCCCTGTTTCAAAATTGAAAATCCCGTATCTGCGGATCAGGCTGTTGTCAAAATTTATCCTGTTTATATTTCCCGCTTCGGGGACAGGACCCGACTCCGTGTCGAATTCTATAACTCTCGGTTTTTTTAGGTGAGGCTCGCGTTTCTCCAATCTTGTCGTGAGCCCCGAAGTAACCTCCAATTCGCCCTTAGAGAGTTCCCTTCTGGCATTGTACTGGAGATGAAGAGCAAAGTTTTTCTGACTCAGCGTTTCGTTCTGATTAAGTCTCAGGTTTGCCCCGTAGTTGTTGTTCCTATTATATTGGGCAAGAAAGAGGAGCTTGAAGGGCATTGTGGTGCGATTATTTCTGTATATTGAGGTTAGTGTATATTTTCCCGCCTCCTCCCCGGTCAAGCTGCCGTTCTCATCTGTGAGTGTGGGAAACTTCCTTTCGGTCATTAGTGTTTCAATCCCGCTATAAAACCTGTTGCCGGTAAAGTATGAACCATCTATTTCGCTGGAAAATTTGTATCTCCTTCTCTCTTTGGGTGAACCGTAAGGGAAAGAAGGCTCTCGGTCCATTACCCCTCCGGGGATCAGGAGTCCGCCGCCTACCGGGAAAATTGAGCTGTGGGAGAATCGAAATTGCCTGGTAGCCTCTGGTAAATCAACTGTCCAGTTAACTCCGAGTCGGTGTGGATCGTTTTCCTGAAAAGACCTTAACTGGATTTTTTTAATGGAATTCCAGGCGGGTTCGAAAAGCGGAAATCCGGAACGAAACGGGTCGGTTATGTCAACCCCATTTAAACTCCAGTTCTGTTCAACCCAGCTTATTCCCCGGCAACTGAATCTTGGGGAGTCCACCCGGCTCAAGCCCCCGGTCTCGACGGGCAGGAAGACTACCGGGGTAAGCCAGTTCTCGAATATTGAACCGGTCGTCCTTCCGTGGGGTAGAATCTCAAGGTATTCCTTTCCGATTATTATTGGCTCTGACCCCTCTATTGATATTGCATTTGCCGAAGGTCCGAAGAGCAAAGTCACTGTCAGGAATAAGGTAGGAACTATGATTGCGATATTTTTCACTTTTTTCAAACTTATTCCCTCGGTAGTAAGCAATTCGTACCACATTCGGGAAAGGGAACTATAGAATGGCGGATAAATTTTTTGAAATTTTTAATATAAAAAAGGATGGTAATTATGAAGCATTATTCTAACTATAAGTCCATCGTTCTGGCGATTATCTCTCGCATGATCTCAGATGTCCCCCCGCCAATCGTCCCGATCCGAGCATCCCGCCAGAACCTCTGGATCGGATATTCCATCATCAACCCGTATCCTCCGTACATTTGCACGCACTCATCAGCCACCCTTTTCGCCATCTCCGTAGCATAGTATTTCGCCATTGATGCCTCCCGGGTGCAGCTCAACCCCTGCTGGAGCATCATCAGACAGTGGTAGGTAAGGCTGCGGGCAGCCTCAATCCGGGTAGCCAGATCGGCGATCTTGTGTCGGGTAAGCTGAAACTTTACCAGGGGCCTCCCGAACGCCTTCCGTTCCCGAACATAGTCGATAGTAGCATCAAGGTTCCGCTGAGCCCCCACAACCGAACCCAGAGCCATTATCAGCCGCTCCCATTCCAGGTTAATCATAGCATTGGCGAACCCATCTCCTTCCTGCCCCAGGCGGTTGGCTGCCGGCACCCGAACCTGATCAAAGAACATTTCTGCGGTATCCGATGAGCGCCACACAACTTTCTTTAGCTTTCGGGGTGTTTCAAATCCCTTCATTCCTTTCTCAACAATCAATGTAGTAAATCCGGAGTAGCCTTGTTCCTCATTGGTTTTACAGAGGACCAGGAGGAAATCAGCCCGGCAGCCATTGGTGATGAAGACCTTAGAGCCGTTAAGGATATACTCCTCGTTCTCTCGCCGGGCTCGGCTCCTGATTGCCGCCAGATCCGAACCGGCTTCGGGTTCGGTCAGTGCCAGGGCACCGATCTTCTCGCCCCGAACCCCGGGGACAATAAAACGCTTTCCCTGTTCCTCATTGGCCAGCTTGGCCAGGGCCGGAAGGACGATCAGCGCATGCATTGTGATCCCGGCACTGACCCCAGCGGCACCGCACCTGCTCATCTCCTCGGCCAGGACGGCACCACTCAGGTAGTCTCCCCCCGCCCCCTCGTACTTTGTGGGGATCATTGTTCCTAAGAAACCTTCCTTCCCCATCTTGTGAAAGAGCTCATCAGGAAAATACTCTTCCTCCTCCCATCTTTCCACATGGGGACTGATCTCCCGCTCAATGAATTTGTGCAGGGTAGCTCTAAAGATCCTATGTTCTTCAGCAAAAGGTGTTATTTCCTCCATTTCTCATCCCCTCTCTTCAAAGGTGCCTCAATTCCTTCGACCCCGATGGACATCGGGGCCCAGAACAAGCCCTATAGCCACTTCTTCCAACCCCTTTTTTTTAGCTCTCCTACTGTATCCCTGACCTCCTGGGATCTTCGAATATCAGCCACCAGCAGGGCATCCGGGGTGTCTACGATCAGAAGGTCCTTCAATCCTAAGGTGCTGACCAGCCTCCCGGAATTAGAATAGACAAATGTATTTTCAGTCTCAAGGATAACCCCATTACCCTCAATGAGGTTCCCCTTCTTGTCGAACTGACCCCGCTTCAGATCGTAAAGTGACATCCAACTTCCGATATCGCTCCAGCCAAATCCACCTGGCAGGGTATAAACCGGTGCCTCGGTCTTCTCCATAACTCCATAATCAATAGATATGTTGTCCAGATCCCGGTAAACCTCCTCCACCCGTTTTCTGTACTTCCTGGTGCCAATTACCCCCTCAATGGCTTGAAGTCCCTGATACAGCTCCGGCAAATAACGCTTTATTTCCTCAAGGATGGTTTCGGTCGTAAAGAGGAAAATGCCCCCGTTCCACAGGTAGTTCCCACTTTCCAGATATCCCCGGGCGGTTTCCTGGTCGGGCTTTTCTACGAATCTCTCCACCTGGAAGACCTCACACCCCATAACCTTAGTTAGCTTCCTTCCTTTCCGGATATAACCGTATCCGGTTTCCGCCCGGGTAGGGGTTATTCCGATAGTGGCGATCCCGCCTTTTTTCACCAGGCTAATCCCCGCCTTCAGAACATTTCTGAATTCCTTTTTGTCGGCAATAAAGTGGTCGGCGGGCAGAATAGCCAGTGGGACTTCCCCGGCTTCCCTCCTGACATGGATTGCGGCCAGGCCGATAGTGGCCGCAGTATTGCGAGAGGCCGGCTCATCAAGAACTTTAACCCCATATCTTTGGAAGATCTTCTCGGTCAGTCTCCGATGAAGGCGATTTACCACCAGATAGACCTGCTCCTTCTTGATAATCGGGGAGATCCGGAAGAAGGTCTCCTCAATCAGAGCTCGGGACCCGGTAATGGCCAGGAACTGCTTGGGAATCTTCTGCCTGCTTATTGGCCAGAACCTGGTCCCGAAGCCCCCTGCCATTATCACTGCATAGAACACTATATTGCTCCTCCCTGTCTGTGCATACCTCCCAGCCCCGCTGCCTGCCTGTGCGTTGCCCGCAGACAGGTCAGCTTGCCCTCCCGTAGTCATCTTCCACCCGGATGATGTCGTCCTCACCAAGGTAGCTGCCCATTGAGATCTCGATAAAGCTAAGTAAGTCCTTCCCGATATTTTCAATCCGGTGTAGGGCCTCCCGGGGAATATCAATTACCTCTCCTGTCTCCAGGATATGCTCCTTACCCTCCAGGGTCACTTTTGCCTTCCCTGTGACCACTACCCAGTGCTCGCAGCGCTTGAAGTGCTTCTGGTAGCTCAACCTCTTTCCCGGAAGGACATCGATTCTCTTCACTTTAAAGCCATCACCCTCTTCAAGAACCCTCCAGTCTCCCCACGGAGGTGCGCCTGGGGTGGACTTAGTTAACTCACCTTTCTCTTTCATCTTCCTTTCTCCAGTATCTTCCTGAAAATATTCAATTACATTTTATCCTTCTATAATCCATGTTTAACTTCTGCCATATCACTTTAGTTTCTTTATAGATCACTATTTTATCATATATTATTTTTTCTCCAAATAACCGATGACATTTACACCTCTTAAGACTATTCCACAATCTCAGAAATTACCCCGGAGACATAATATCTATCCTTCCTTCCCCTCCCTTTACCCCCTGACTCCTTAAAGACAAGATTTAACTGAATTAAGTTAGTCATCCTTTTGCGAAGGGTAATAATGACTATTTCTTAAACTTTTCAATGCTTTTTGACCTTTTTGAATCTTAATACTAAAATAGCATTTCTATTCAGAAGGTCAAGTGAAATAGGTAGGCAAATGTTGGCTGGAAGCGTGGCAGGGGTTTATTCTGAGATTTGAACAATTTGGCGGAGAGGGTGGGTATCCTTCGCTAAAGCTTCGGAATACCTATTACTCCCTCTCAGCTTCTATTTTTATCTTTTGCCATTCCGTAGCCTTGGCGAAGGATGGCGGAGAGGGTGGGATTCGAACCCACGGACTAGTTTCACCCCTTCAACCGCTTAGCAGGCGGTTGCCTTCAGCCAACTCGGCCACCTCTCCGACCTTGGGTGATTGGAAGTAAATTCTATTTAACGGTTTGGCGGAGGGAGTAGGATTCGAACCCACGAGGCTTTCGCCCAACGGTTTTCAAGACCGCCGCCTTCAACCACTCGGCCATCCCTCCAATTTATAACTCCTTCGACAGGCCCTTTGCGTTCCCCTTCAACAAGCTCAGGACAAGTCGGGCCGACAGGGACGTCGGCCCCTACATTTTTACACATGTTGCTTGCTGGCTTTCTCCCAGGAAATCAGACCCAGTTAACTTTACAATGCCCATTCTTCTATTTGCATCCTGCATTTTGCATTGAGCCATTGCGGCTAATTACTGCTTACTGATCCTCTCTACTCCTCCCATATAGGGCCGTAAGGCCTGGGGGATTATCACACTCCCGTCTTCCTGCTGGTAATTCTCCAGTATTGCTACCACAGTCCTTCCGATCGCCAGGCCTGATCCATTAAGGGTATGGATAAATCGGGGCTTCTCCTTTAGCTTGTCCCGATAGCGGATATTGGCTCTCCGGGCCTGGAAGTCCTCAAAATTGCTGCAGGAGGAGATCTCCCTAAAGGCCTTCTGCCCGGGCAGCCAGACCTCAATGTCATAGGTTTTGGCTGCGGAAAAGCCTAAGTCGCCGGAGCAGAGGCTGACCACCCGATAAGGAAGTCCAAGCCTCTGTAAAACCTCCTCGGCGTCTTTTAGTAGGGTCTCCAATTCCTGGTAAGAATCTTCCGGAACCGTTAATTTGACCAGCTCCACCTTATTAAACTGGTGCTGGCGAATAATCCCCCGGGTGTCCTTCCCGTGGGCACCCGCCTCCCGTCGAAAACAGGGGGTATAGGAAACATAACATTTAGGAAGCTCCGCCTTCTCAAGGATTTCATCCCGATGAATGTTAGTAACCGGAACTTCAGCAGTAGGGATAAGGTAGTAATCCTGATCCTCAATTTTATACAAATCCTCTTCAAACTTGGGCAGCTGACCGGTACCGATCATAGACTCCCTATTGACAATAAAGGGAGGCAAAACCTCCAGATATTTGTGTTCTCGTGCATGCAGCTCAAGCATAAAGCTAACCAGGGCCATCTCCATCCTTGCCCCCAGGCCCTTATAAAGGGTAAAACCGGAACCGGTAATTTTAGCCCCTCTCTCGAAGTCCAGGATGTCAAGCTCCTGCCCGATATCCCAGTGGTTCTGGGCCTCAAAGTTAAATTCCGGAGGCTCACCCCAGCGTTTGACCTCAGGATTATCCCCCTCCCCCTCACCGGTAACCACTGAGGAGTGGGGAATATTGGGAATGGTTAGCAGAAACTTATTCAAGAAATCTTCAACCCCTTTTAGCTCCACATCCAACCTTTTTATTCTTTTATCGAGGCTGCGAACCTGTTCCTTTTCCCCCTCTGTTTCCTTTCCCTCCTGGATTAACCTGCCAATCTGTTCAGAGATTGTCTTTTTCTGATGCCTGAGCTCCTCTACCTCTTTAAGATACTCTCTTCGGTGCGTATCCAGATCCACAAACTCCTCCAGGCTTAACTCATTCCCCCTCCGGGCAATCTCCTTCTGCACTGACTGAAGATTCTCTCGCAATAATTTCACATTTAACATTGATAATCCTTTGATTTTACAGGAACAATCGTATATTATAGTTAGCACTAATGGCCGATTTAGTCAACCGTTTTCCATATATCCTGTGATTCGGGAGACAATGGCGGGCTGGAAGCCCGCCCTACAAAATAATTGGGATCTGGTAATTGGGATTTGGGATTCGATCATTGGAATGAGGAAGTTTATCCTTTTTTTATCACTGATCCTCATTTGCCCTTTGGAGTTGAGGGCATCAGATACTGAACCGGGAAAGATTATGATCCGGGCGGTAGGGGATATAATGATGACCGGCAGTATGGAGGAAGTCGTGAAGGAGAAGGGATATGAGTATCCTTTCTCTGAAACCCGGCAGATTCTGCTGAACTCCGATATCTGCTTTGCTAATCTGGAAAGCCCTCTAACCGAGGGAGGAACAAGGGTCTCTGATAAAAAGTTTACCTTCAAAATGCCTCTTGAATCCCTTGATGCCCTTATCCATGCTGGATTTAACCTTTTCTCCTTAGCCAACAATCATATCCTGGACTACGGAGAAGAGGGGCTTAATAGTACCCTGCAGCTTCTGCGGAGTAAAAAGGTTAACTTTGCCGGGGCCGGAGAGAATCTGAAGGCTGCCCGCCGACCGGCCATTTTAGAAGCCCGGGGGATAAAGGTGGGATTCTTGGCCTACTCTCTCACATTTCCCACAGACTTCTATGCCTCCCCGAATAAGCCAGGAACGGTCTATGGCCATCTAAAATTTCTTAAGAAGGATTTAAAAAGTTTGAGAAAAAAGGTCGACCTGATTATTGTCTCCTTCCATTGGGGAGGAGCATTAATGAAATATCCTAAGGATTATCAGATTGAGCTGGCTCACCAGGCCATCCAGTCTGGAGCCGATCTGGTCTTTGGTCACCATCCTCATGTAGTTCAGGGAATTGAAAGATACCGGAAAGGGATTATCTTCTATAGCCTGGGTAATTTTGTCTTTGGCTCTTACAGCAAAAATGCCCGGCGCAGTATCATTGCCGGGATCACCTGGGGGCAGGGAGGGATCGAACAGGTAGAGATAGTCCCGATTAATGTCTTCAATGCCGAGGTAATGTTCAATCCCCGAATACTGAGCGGAAAAGAAGCGGAAAAAGTGATTGCGGAACTTAACCTAATTTCTCAATCCTTTAACACCAAAATTATTTTTAAGGAGGGAAAGGGGATAGTTGATCTAAAGTAGGGGCAATTCATGAATTAACCCCTACCGCCCAAACAATTCCTCAACCTCGGGCAGCATCTTCCTGGTCCGGCACCTCTCCGCAATAATTATGGACTTAAGCTTCTTCAGAGCCTCCTTAAAATCATCATTTACCACAATATAATCGTATTTATTCTTCTGGGCAATCTCCTTCCGGGCAATCTCGAATCTCCGCCGTATCTCATCCGGACTCTCTGATCCCCTCTTCTCCATCCTCTTCTGCAACTCCTCTAAGGAAGGGGGTAGAATGAAGATTGATACCGCTTCCGGATATTTTTCTTTAAGCCGATTCGCCCCCTGGACATCGATGGTGAAAACCAGATCTACCCCTTGTTTTCTACATCTATCCACCACATCAACCAGGCTTCCATATTTATAACCGTGAACCGGGGCCCATTCAGCAAACTTTCCCTTCTCCACTTTTTCCTGAAACTCTTTCCCGGAGAGGAAATGATAATCTACTCCATCCTGCTCATCCGGCCGGGGAAGCCTGGTGGTACAGGAAATCGAGCGGTGCAGATTGGGGAAAAACTTAACCAGCTCCCGGCACAGTGAGGTTTTTCCGGCGCCTGAGGGAGAGGAAAATATGAACAGAATTCCGGGACTCTTCATCCTAAAGTTCCTTCGACAATCCCTTCGAGAGCCTACTTCGCCGTAGCGGCTACGAATGCTGAACGGCTGGCCGGCCCTTCGATAGGCTTGTCCTGAGCCCCGATGGGCATCGGGGTCGAAAGGCTCAGGACAAGCCTTCTTCCGGGTGCCCTCCTTCCGTCCCGCTGCCAAACCTTTGGGCAATGGTCTTCGCCTGCATTGCCGAGAGGATAATGTGATTACTGTCGGTAATCACGATGGAGCGGGTCCTCCTCCCCTGGGTAGCATCGAGAAGTTTTTTATCCGTGCGGGCATCCTCTTTCAACCTCTTCATCGGGGATGAGCCGGGAGTAAGGATGGCAACTACCCGAGAACTTACCACCACATTATCAAAGCCGATGTTCAGTAATCTTGTACCCATCTATCCCCTCCATTCTGGGTAGCTTATTTTATAAGCCTATTCCACATTCTGAACTTGCTCGCGCATCCTCTCTAATTCACACTTGAGTTCCACCACCCTCTCAGAAACTTCGATATCGTTAGCCTTGGCCCCAACGGTGTTTAGCTCCCGGTTCATCTCCTGCAGGAGAAAATCCAGCCGGCGTCCGCAGGGCTCTTGCTTAATAAATTCCTGGAATTGATCACAATGGCTGTGCAGGCGAGACACTTCTTCCGAGATATCACATCTATTAGCATAGATCGCTATCTCTTGCTCCATTCTATCCGCATCGAACTTCTGGGAGTCAGTGAGTTCGGCAACCCTTTGCTTTAGCTTCTCCTTATACCCCTTGACTGTCAAGGGTACCCGGGCTTCAATCTTTTTGAGATCTTTACCTACGGCTTTAAGCCTCTGCTTCAGCTCCTTTGCTGTTGCCTCCCCTTCGGCTACACGCATCTCCTCCAGTTGATCGAGAGCGGTAGCAAAGACCTTTTTCGCCTCCTCCCAAAGGCCCTCCTGATCCTCCTTCGACTCCTGAAAACAAAGGAGATCCCGGCATCCCGCCACCAGCCTAATATCTATTGGCCCGGAGAGATTAAATTTTTTCTTCAACTCCCGCAGTGCAGAAAGATACTGCTCCGCCAGAGAGAAATCAAGGGTCAATTTTCGAGCCTTTCCCTCCGGGCCCTCCATTCGAAGGGTTACCTCAAAATACCCACGGGCAAAGCGCTCCCTGACCATCCTGGCCATATTATTCTCCCAGAGAGAATACGGTTGCGGCACCCTTACTTTAACCTCGCAGAATCGATGATTTACTGACCTGACTTCAATCAGAAGCTTGCCTTCACCAAAACTGCACTGAGCCCGGCCGAAGCCCGTCATACTCTTCATTCCCTTCCTCCCATCTATCTCAACTGAAGCAGGTTTTTTTACGAACTGCGTTCATTAAGGCAACGATCTCCTCAGAACGATAATCAGGATAGGTCCACGGTAGGGGTTGATAACTCCCCTCTTGAAAGATAAGAGTGAGATCCGCATAAATACCCTCGCTCAGGTAAACCCGGTGCGAGTAATTTTTCCCGGTGGCCAGGATCAAATTCTCCAGGGTAAGATAGCCGGGATCAATATTAACCCTTCTCCTCCCATCTGCCCGGGAAAACCTCTTTTCCAGCTCATTGGTTAGGAGCTTGATTGAAGGGAGCCTATCCCTTGCTATCAGATCCGGAGAGGTAACAAACCTGCGAATAAGCCCTGCCCCCATCTCTGTCTTATAATAGCTGGTATGGTCGAAAGAGAACTCCTGACCGATAAGTTCCAGCTCCCCAAACTCTCTCCTAAGCTCTTCCAGAAGGGAATCCAGGAGAGCCGGATCCTGATAAATCAAGCTCATCAGCAGTTTTGCCGGCTTAGGCGGGCGAGGGCTACTCATTAGCTTAGTCAACAAACCGATATTTTATCAGGGCCCACACTGCGGAAAAACCATCTACCCATTTTATTTTCTTGCCCTGATAATATCTTCTCCCCAGGTAGGAGATCGGTACCTCGTATATCCGGATTCCCCGCTTCCGCACCTTGGCGGTAACCTCAGGCTCAAAATTGAACCGATTTGACTTGATCGGGATGTTTTTAACTATCTCTGCCCTCCACACCTTATAGCAGGTTTCCATATCACTAATATTGCTGTGGTAGAGAAGGTTGGTTAGCGAGGTAAGCAACTTGTTACCGAGCCAATGGAGAGAAAGCTTATCTTTCTGCTCTCCGCTAAACCGGGAGCCATAAACCACATCGGCCTTTCCCTCAATCAGAGGTTGGAGCAGGCGCTGATAATCCCGAGGGTCATATTCCAGATCGGCATCTTGAACAATTACATAATCGCCACTCACCTGCTGCAAGCCGGTTCGTAGCGCCGCCCCCTTCCCCATATTTTTCTGATGAAAGAAAACCTTTTCTCCTTTATCTTTCTCCTCTTGAAGGATATTCTGGGTACCATCAGTAGAACAATCATCGACTATTATGATCTCCTTGTCAATATCCACCGCTCTTACCCTTTCCAATAGTTCCTGGATCGTTGCCTTTTCATTATAAACCGGGATTATTACCGATAGCTTCAATTAATTACCCTGGTTATCAATCTTCGGAAGCCCTCAAACCTACCTGGGGCTGGAACTCGGGAACAATCTCCTTGAATTTATCTATTATGCCTCTAACATCATCAAGCTTGATCAGTTCCTCCAGCTCAGAAATCATTTGATTTAATCTCTCCCCATTAACGGGGGTACCTTCGGCAATCATTATTTTTTTGTGGTAGGTGGGTTTGGTTACTTCTCCCGGAGTCAATAGTTCCTCGTAAAGTTTGTCCCCGGGTCGCAAACCGGTAAAAGCAATCTCAATATCCTCTCCCGACTTCAGGCCGGAAAGAGCAATTAGATCTTCAGCCAAATCCACAATCTTGATCGGCTCTCCCATATCCAGGAGAAATATCTCTCCTCCCTGTCCCATTGATCCTGCCTGCAGAACCAATTGAGCTGCCTCAGGAATGGTCATGAAGTAGCGATAGATCTCCGGGTGGGTAACTGTCACCGGCCCGCCAGTAGCAATCTGTCTTTTAAAGCGAGGGACCACACTGCCCTCACTGTTCAGAACATTGCCGAACCTGACGGTAACGAACTTTGTCACTCCGTTCTGGGCCAGGCTCTGAACGAAGAGCTCCGCCCCGCGCTTACTGGCCCCCATAATGTTACAGGGATTAACTGCCTTATCGGTGGAGATCAGTACCATTTTTGCCACCTGGTACTGCTCGCAGGCTAAAGCAAGGTTTTTGGTTCCCAGCAGGTTATTCTTAATCGCCTCCAAAGGATTGGCCTCCATCATCGGCACATGCTTGTAAGCAGCAGAATGAAAGATAATCTCGGGCCGAAACTCCTTAAGTACCCGGGCAACTCTTACTTGCTCAAGGACATCACCAATCAGGGGAACAATCTTTACTTCTGGGAAGCTCTCCCTTAGCTCCCATTCGATGTGATAAAGACTATTTTCTGCCTTATCAAAAAGAATCAGTTTTCGGGGTCCAATTTGGCAGATCTGACGGCAGAGCTCAGAGCCGATCGATCCCCCAGCTCCAGTAACCATGATGCTTCGCTGGGCAATTTCAGCCGTAACCCTTTCTGAGTCAATCTCCACCACCTCTCTACGAAGAAGGTCAGCCTCATTGACTTCCCGGATCTCACTTACCCCAACCTTACCATTAATGAGATCCCCGATCCCGGGAATCGTTTTAAATTTAACCCCGCCATCCCGGCATTTTCTGATTATTCTGCGCATCTGCTTACCGGTTGCTGAAGGAATGGCAATAACAATCTCTTCAATTGCCTTTTCCACCGCTATCTTTTCCAGTTCATCACTTGTTCCCAGAACCGGGATGTCACGGATTCTCAACCCTCGCTTCCTGGGATCGTCATCAATAAAGCCAACCGGGTTGAGCTGAATCCGGGGATTATTTTTGATCTCCCGCAGGATCGTCTCTCCTGCATCACCGGCGCCAAAGATTAAAACCCTCTTCCCCTCCGTTTCCCCAAAGGGATAAATCTCCCGAAAAAGCCGGTAGGCAAAGCGGGAGCCACCCAGAAAAACAATGGCGATAAACCAATCAATTACAAAGGCCGAGCGGGGATAGCCCTGGAATCTAAAAAGAAATCCGATCAGAATAATTATTAATAAGCCACTTACAGTGACCGCTCTGATGACCCGCAACAGGTCATTCACACTGGCATATCGCCACACCCCTTTATAAAGCTCGTAATAATAGAAAGCAGCCATTCTGATTACTACCAGCATGGGCAAGGAATAAGCAATTGAGACAAAATATTCGCGGGGAAGGGTAAAATTGAGGCGGAGATAATAAGCCAGGAGATAAGAGCAGCAGATAAGGATCAGATCGCTTAGCATTAGCAGGATTCGGCTTTTATCTTTAAGTAAATTAATCATTATAGAGCCTTCTTCAGACACTCACAAATATAATCAATTTCTTTCTCACTCAAATTATTGTAGAAAGGTAAGGCTATTGTTCGCTCGGCCACTCTTTCAGCGATGGGAAAATCTCCTTTTTTATACCCAAAAAGCTTAACATAAAAAGGCTGAAGGTGAATAGGAGGAAAGTAATTGCTGCTTTCAATCCCTCTTTTCTCTAATTCACAAATTACTCTGTCTCTATCTGCTTGGCTAAAACTATCTTCAAGCTGAATTACATATACAAACCAGCTCATTTTTACATTCGGAGAAACATAGGGAATCTTAATGCCATCTATTTCCTTAAGTCTTTCATTATACATCTCTACAACTCTATCTCTCTTTGCAAGAATTTCCTCAATCCTTCCAAGCTGAACAACACCAAGGGCACAGTTTATTTCGCTCATTCGGTAATTATATCCGAGTCTCACATGTTTAAGGCCCACACCGCTCTCGTCCCTCCCCTGGTTCCTCATACTTCTACATAAACTGGCAAATTCCTCACTATCAGTAACAATCATCCCCCCTTCTCCGGTGGTTATCTGCTTATTGGGATAGAAAGCAAAAACCCCTAAATCACCAAAGGAGCCAACCTTTCTCCCACCATATTCCGCCCCAATGGCCTCGCAGGCATCCTCTATTACCCTTAAATCATATCTCTCCGCGACTTTCAATATCCGATCCATCTCACAGGGCTGCCCGAAGACATGGACTGGCAATATCGCCTTGAGCTTTGACCCCTGACCTTTAGACTTTGAACTTTGATCTTTGAACTTTGAACTTTCATCTATGGCCTCTTCCACCTTATCCATATCTATATTCAATGTCTTGGGCTCTATATCCACAAATACTGGCCTTGCCCTTTCAAAAAGGATGCAATTAGCAGAGGCAACAAAACTGAAGGGGGTGGTAATAACCCCATCACCCTCACCAATCCCCAGAGCCTTCATACATAAATGCAGCCCTGAGGTCCCACTATTTACCGCAACAGCATATCTTACACCTATATACTCGGCAAGCTTCTCTTCAAACTCAGGCAATTTGGGACCAAGGCTTAAATTTGGTGTCCTGAGAACATCATTTATGTATTTTATCTCCCTCTCGGTTATATCTGGATTGGATAGTGGAACCTGCATTTTTTAATTCCTGCTTGAAACCAAGATTTCATATGGATTTGGAACTGTGGCTTTTCATCACTGTCGCAGGGATTCCTACTGCGGTGACGTTCGGGGGAATATCATCTATTACCGCCGCCCCTGCTCCGATGATCGACCAGGCACCAACTGAAACACCCTGAAGGATTACGGCACCAGTTCCAAAATCCACCCCTTCGTTTAGGATGACGTTTCCAGATATATGTGAACCGGGCGCCACGTTGCAGTAGTCCTTGATCACAGTATCATGACCGATTGTGTTGTCCAGATTAAGGCTCACGTAGTTTCCGATCTTCACCTGAGTCGTAATGATATTCCCGGCACATATTACTGTTCCCTCACCAATTTCGACAAACCTGGACATCCTTACATTGGGATGAATTACCGTGCAGAAGTTCAAGCCCAAGGCTTTGGCTTTCTCCACAAAATATTTTTTGTTCTCACCCCCGCCAACCCCACAGATAACCTTGACCTGAGAAATCCTTTCCTTATCGAACCACTCAAATCCACCCAGGATCGGAATGTCGCACAAGATTTTCCCATGGTTATCCTCATTCTCGTCAACAAAACCCAAAACATCCCATCTGTTATTCTCCAGATTGTCCTCACAGAAAACCCAGTACACCTCCCGAGCAAATCCCCCAGCTCCAAGAATCACGACTTTTTGCATGGCTTATCCTTTAAACTCCTCCATCGTTGCCCTGCCTTCCTGACTGATTCCCTCTCCTTTGATGACCCTTAAAACGGTCAGGGCCAGAATCTTAAGATCCAATTTCAAACTCCAGTTATCCACATACCAAACATCATATTTGAATTTCTCTTCCCAGGATATTGCATTCCTGCCATTTACCTGCGCCCAACCGGTAATACCCGGTTTCACTTCATGGCGACGAGCTTGCTCCGGTGAATACCGGTCTAAATACTCAACCAAAAGTGGCCTGGGTCCCACTAAGCTCATGTCGCCTTTTAATACATTCCAGAGTTCTGGAAGCTCATCCAGGCTGAGCCTTCTTAAAATTTTTCCCACTCTGGTCAACCTCTTTTCATCCGGCAGGAATAACCCATTTTCATCCCACAAATCCACCATCGTCCTGAACTTGTAAAGTGTAAATATCTCACCCCCCTTGCCGGGACGTGATTGCCTGAAAATCACCAAGCCTTTGAAATCGAGTTTAATGAGAATGGCAATTAAAACCATCAAAGGAAATAAAACTATCAGTCCAATTAAAGAAAAAACTATATCCACCATCCTCTTCATACTAAGTCCCTAAAGAAGTAACTTACCAATATTCTTCACATTCTCTGACCTGTTTTTCCATCCCAAGACTTAGGTATCCTTTTCACCTTCCCTCTATCCTCTAATATTTAAAACTTTCTTCTACAATCTTCATAAAACTTAATCTTACCCCAGCCACTAACATTATCTTCATGCTAATCACTACGCCTGACAATCCTTTTCAAAGTGTCATGCAACTCTTCAGCAATCCTTGCTCTTTCAAAATGCGTCATCACATATTTTCTGGCATTGGTCCCGTATTCTTCCAAAAGTTTTCTATTCTTATATAAATTGAGAACTGCTTCGGCCAGCATCTCGGGATTTTCAGGCTCCACAAACACCCCTGCCCTTGCCTCTTCTACTATTTCACGAGCTACCCCATCGATAGCTAAAATAGTGGGGCGTCCACTGGCCATATAGTCGAAAAGTTTATTAGGATATACCAACTTAAAGGAATCTCGCTTTTCCAAAATTGCCAGGCAAACATCGGAAGCTAAACAAAACTCTGGCATCCTTCGCTTAGGCTGAGCATCCACAAATAAGAGATTTTTTAGTGCATAACTATCTCTCAATTTTATCAATCTCTCCTTCTCCTTACCATCTCCAACCAGCATAAAGGTAATATCAGGGCAATCCTTCAATAACCTTGCCGATTCAATTACCGTATCCAGTCCATTGGCGCGACCGTGGGCTCCAGCGTACATGACCACAAAATTTTTATCCAGTCCCAACTCTTTTCTTACTGAATTGTACTTTTCACCGGGTTTAAAAATCGCTGTATCTACACCATTGGGAATCAAGAATATTCTTTCTTTCGGTATTTTGAAATCAGCCAGATGCCCATAAAAACCAGGCGAATTGATGATAAAATAATCCGCCCGTCTATAAATTGATCTTTCTAAAAATTTGGCCAAAGCAATAAGGATAGGATTGGTCAATACTCTGGTCTCGATAGCAAACTTTGGCCACAGATCCCTAATCTCAAAGATGAATGGCACCCTTTTTATCTTGCTTAGGATATATCCAGAAATGCCAGTAAGAATCTGGGGAGAACAGGCAATGATCACATCCACCTCGCCGGCCTTAAGCCCTCCTATGATACTTGAGACCATAAAGGATACAAAGCTAAAAAACCTCTTTACATAACTTTTGTGGATCTTTGAATATACCCAGGCCCTAACAACTTCAACCCCTTCTATAACCTCCTTATATAAAAATTTTCCCTTAAATCTATCCTCCACCTTTCCTGTTAAATAGCTTACAGTGCTGGCTATTATAGTAACCCTATCTCCTTTTTCAACCAGATACTTTGACAGTTCAAAGTGTCTGGTACTCCCCGCCTCATCAGGAGAGAGAAAGATTTGATGGATAAAAAGAACATGCAATGTATAACCCTTACAAGCTAATAATATAAAAGCTTAAAAACAACCTTATACCCTAAGGCCAAATTCCTATTCCACCATCTTTTTTGGTACCCATCCCACTTCTCTGCAATGTATTTTGGACTGGCATTTCCTTAATTATTTTTCCTTTACTCCCATTCAAACCTTTTAAATTGCAGCTATTTTGCCTTAAGCAGTCCGTCTGTTTCTCTTTGCCCTTTCTTGTAACTCTCGTTTTATCATATTTTAACTTAGAGGATCTCGCTTGCTAACTGTCACACACTTCCACGAGGCATTATAACCTAATAGAGAAATTGCTATTCCCCCTTAAACATGTGGGAAATCAGGCTCCGAGCTAATTTGCCCTTGTGCATTATATCTTTCCAACCTCGGACTCTAAAAAAACCATCAGAATAGAAATGAGTATTAATATAAAACCGTTTCCCGTATCTAGTTTCAAATTTTTTCCTCAGAAACTTAGAATGAATATAAAAGAAAGCTCTAATAATCTCATCTTCACCCATCTTATCAGTAACCATGACTGGTCGATAATCGATAAGGTAAGTAGGGGCAGTAACATATCTGGACCAATCAGTAACCCTTAGCCAGCCCCTTGCCTTAGCAATTTGATAAAGCTCAGTCCCGGGGAAAGGTGTAGCGATGGCAACATTGACATCATCCGTTATTATATTTTTCACCAGTTCTACTGTTTTTTTAACACTCGAAAAATCTTCTCCCAAATTCCCAACCATAATAAAAGTAGTAGTCTCAATTCCAACCTTATGTGCCAGGTCATGAACAGATCTTATTTGTTCTACCGTTATCCCTTTTTTAATTACTTTGAGCACATTTTTATCACCAGATTCAACTCCCAAATCTATCCTAACGCACCCCGCCCTTTTCATTAATTCCAACATTTCGAGATTTACCGTATTTACCCTGCTATTACACATCCATTTAATATTGAGACCCCTCTTTATAATAAGGCTACATAACTCCATTATTCTCTTTTTATCAACGGTTATAGTATCATCCACAAAGTCAAATTGGGATATATCATAGCTGTCTTTCAAATGAAGAATCTCAGCAAAGATATTTACTGCACTTCTTCCTCGATATTTTCTTCCAAATATAGTGTGGGAGTCACAAAAAATGCATTGGCTGGGGCATCCTCTGCTACTCAAGATGCTAAGAACTTTTTTCTTAACATTAGCTCCTGATGCTAATATTGAATATCTTTCAATAGGCAAAAGGTGCCAGGCTGGAAAGGGGATAGAATCTAAATCCTGAATAAATTCTCTTCTTTCGGTAACCAGCAGCTTACTATTTTTTTTATAGGCAATTCCGGCGACCAACTCAAAATCGTTGGCGCCTCTCAGGAGTTCAGAGACTAGCTGACGCATTGTTTCTTCGCCCTCGCCAATAACTACGAAATCCACTGAGCCACTTTCCAGCGTTTCACCGGGAAGGGCTGTAGCATGAGGGCCTCCTACAATAACTGGGATTTTGGAGTTGATATTTTTAACTATTTTTGAAACCTCTATTGCTTCTTCATACTGATTCGTCATAAAGGAAATACCTACTATATGAGGCTTTATACGCATGAGTTCCTGTCCCAGATCGCTAAGTCCCATATCCAACGGAGACATGTCCACCATCTTCACCGAGTATCCATCCTTCTCTAAAACACTTGCGATATAAGCTAGTCCAAGGGGGGGACCCTTTCTAGGGTAACTATACGGTGGGTAGATGAGTAACACGTCCATTTACATCCTCAATAGTATAAAACCTTAAAGGCTATTTTCCATAATAAGGCTATAATTCGGTATCTCCTTTTCGAGTAATAATTCTTCCACTTCTGCGAATAACTTAAAAATATTTCATTGCCCGTGAGACTATACATAACCTTTAGTTGTAGAATGTGCAGATTGTGATAGTAAGAACTAGCGATCATTTTTATCCTGGTATTTACTAGGTGATATACCGACCAGAAACCGATGTCGTATAGAGGGAGGTAATCTCCTAGAGTTCGTACTCCTTCTTTGTATAACCTGAGTGCTTCTTTATCTCTCGAGGTTAAATAATAGTCATAAACACCCCATAGAGCCGAAATAAAACCATTTAAGACATGTGTTGGTGGCTCAACAATAGCCTCTTCAAACCATATATAATCATGGTTATCAACCAGCATTACTCCACCGGGAGCGGTCACCGGACGCCTGAAAGACTCAAAGGCCTTTTGTGCCGTTTGCAAATAAATCTCATCTTTCGTCACCTCATACGCACGGGCCAAAATTGAAAGCCCATGACCTTGCGCCAAAGCACCATGCCAAGGATTTTTTAGCCTAGATTGGTATTCAAAATCAAAATTATATTGCCAAAGTCCTACTTCTGCATTTATCCTTTGTAAGTTTTCCACAAACCAATTAGCTTGGGCGAGGAATTTCCTTTTATAGCTAAGATCCGAAGTCTTCAAAAAAATATCATAACAACCTAAACCATATTGAGCAACAGCATCAGGATTATATTGCTTCCCAATCTTACCCTTATAATCCATAATGGGAACGCCATTGCTATCGAAGGGGCCTTTGTAATCCAATCTGGATTCGAAATTGATATAATAAGGTCCGATTTTCTCTATGTTATCTATCTCATTGAGTGAAAGCTTAGTACGCCAGAAATTTATATTCGAACTTTTTGGGTGCAGTAAATACGATTGGAATATCCGACTCAAATACTCTACTTTTAACATACTACATTCCCCACATTACAATAATCAAGAGGACAATAACTTTTAGCTGCTATGCTGAGTTCCCTTGAGTAGCCTAACGCTTTCTAACTTAACCGAATGTGCATACGTTAATGGATTGAACATCAGCATTAAGAGCAACGCAGGAGAATATTTGATAAAATTAAGCAAGATGCTTATGAATGCGTGCTCAAAATGTAATATCCAAACCATGGTGAATACTCCAAGCAACGGAGAAATACGGGAACCAGGATACTGTATCCACTTAGTAGCATAAAAACATAATTTTCCTAATACAAATGCAGCTAGCAAAAATCCTATAGGCCCAAAATTGCCGTATACATCAGTCAGTACACAAGAGAAATAATCTGGTAAATTTAGGTTAGTATAATTTGCCATTAAATAGCTTTTTGCCGAAGTTGTAAGTTTTAGTTTAAGTTCCTTAGCCCCGCCTGGATCAATAAGCGGCCCAATTGCAAGAAAGAGCGGATTCTTCCAAGCCTTGCCCAGCGCAAAACCATCTGATAATGCACGAGGTGTAACTTGAGCCATTAAGTCAACCCCATTTAACCTCCATTGCAAAGGTGTACCAGTTACTTTGATACGATACAAAGGATTAAACCATTCCGCTTGCAATTCATCATGATGTGGGTAGTTTTCCCGAATATTCTTAACAACCCGTAAAACACAAAGCAACAATAAGAATAACCCAATCAATGAGAGAAGTGAGATTCTTTTACGAAGGACCCCTTTCTTACCCCAATATAGAATGATGCCAAAGATAAGTGCAATTAGAACCAGTGATTCAAGTCTGCTGTTAACAAGTACATAAAAGCCATAGATGCACAGATTAACAATGAATGCAAAAAGTGTAACAAGTTTAGGTCCCACAACTGACTCCCTACAAAATAAAATTATTAACAAAGCACAAACTAGAAAGGCACCAGCTTTTGCATATAAACGATAGTCAAGCCAAACAAAGAATGGGAGATTAACAAAGCGATTGGCTAACGCTGCATGTCCAATGCTTTTGTAAACCAAATCATACTGAACTAAAAGATACAAGAATAATAGACCACAAATCAGCAAAAACACGGACACGAATATTTGCCGTTTAGGCAGCAAACCAAGCTCTATGCGATTTCTCTGCATCCGTAATCGAGCTTTCTTCATACTATGGTAATAAATCAGCGTCAATGGCAATTCAAATAATATGATACAACCTAATTGGATGTAGACATAAAGAACTCTAAGATCATAATCGATATCGCTTGCTGCAAGAGTAGGAGCTAAATGCAGATATATAAACGCCTGGAAATAAAGCAGAAGGAAGAAATAGTCGCGATATATAGATAGTCGACTGATACCGAGCATCATCAAAGGAATACTAGCTGATACTATAACAAGTAGCCACATTAAAGTGACGGAATCCATTTTGCTTCCTTCTTTAATCTTCTATTTATCCTTGAACCTTCCAACTATCCGGGATCAACCTATCTGGCAGATGTTTTTCTAAGATCTGTTTCATTGCCCTCTTTTCATTTGGCTGGATTTCCTGCAGCAAAAAGAGTAAAGAGAAATAGATGATTGTCCCTACGCTTACACTTAGGATTAAATTTATCAATGATGAAGAGGCAAGGCTATCATTAACATAATATACTGCTACTCCCATCCCAATTGATGCGCAAGCAGCCTTAGCAAGGGATTTTATGGGAAACCTCCAGACGAAAAATCGCCCAGAAACAAAAATCATCGACAACAGCAAGAAAGCATAAGAAATAAAGGTGGTTGCTGCTGCTCCCATGTAACCATACTTCGGGATGAAGATGAAGTTAAGCCCTATATTCAACAGTCCTGATCCTAAATAGCAAAACATCAATAAATCAGTTCTTTTATGGAAAGTTATCCCTTCACTAAATACATTCGAAATCCCAACGAGAAAAGCACCGAAACCAACTATGGGAACAATCCTATAGCCAAGATAATATTCTGGGGCAACAAGGATACCAATGATTGGTTTTGCTAATAAACTTAATCCCACTACTGCTGGAAGACAAATGAGTAGGTAATATCTGGCGAGCTTGCTCATAAATTCTTGAGTAGCCTTCACCCCTTGACTTTCCCATATACTAAACGCAATAGGAATAGAGCTTAGCGAAAACAAGGAAACAATAAGAAATATGCTTCTCTCTGAGATATTATAGCTAGCAGAGTATATTCCTACCTCTTGACTGCCTCGGAAAAATTCCAGTATATATCGGTCAGAGAGGCTTAACATCCAAGTAAGAAGATTTATCATCATCACTGGGAACCCATATTTAGCCATTTCTAAAGTCATTAAGGAACGGGCACTTCCCTCTCTCAACGATGATTTACCCAAGGAAATTCTCCACAATAGAGGAAGGGCTACTATCATGCTAAGTAGAGTTCCCCAAAGTAAGCCTTCAACTCCAAAATGGAAAATCAACACCAGAGTCATGCCGAAGCCAAGTCCTGCTATACTCTGCCACATCGAAAAAGATGTGTACCAACCAACTTGTCTCCTTGCCCTGAGAAGGCTAAGGAGGGCCATAGAGCAGGAGGTAACTATGAATACCAGTAGCCCAATCCACATCAAAGAATAAATCCTGTCTGAGATATGACTTTGAGCAAAGGAAAGAACGCCCAAAAATATAAAACAAATGACTCCTATAGAAATAAATGTTAATTTAATGAATGTACTATATGATTCTGCGAGTCTATTACTTAACTTATATTCAGGGTAAAATCTAATTGCAGAAGCGCTAAGCCATGCGATGGCAATAACAGACAAAACGGAAACCATAGCCATAACCAATACATAGTTTCCATAATCTGCTGGAGCAAATAAACGAGTGATTATAAGAACCGCAATTATCTCTATTATGCCTGGAACGACCTTTGCGGGAAAATATTTAATTAAATCCTTAAACAATTCTCTAATCATGCTTTACAGCCTTTTCTATCTCTCTCAAGATTCCACCAAAATAATTATCCCAGGTATAATGATACAAATTTTCTTTCTCTGTTGATGTCATAGTTATTAACTCTGTTTCCAAAGCTTCTTTCATAACTTCCGAGACACTGTTAATCGTGGGATCTGCCGGAAAGATAAATCTGTTTCCGTCTAAAAATCCATCAACCTCTATTTCAGTTGACCATATTACTTTCTTTCCTAACCCTAATGCCTCATAAGATACTATATCAAAATCTGCTCGATCTAATTGCACAAATACATCACAGATAGCATAATAATCCCATAACTCTTTTTCTTTAATATAGCCAACAAATCTAACTTTCGATTCAATGTCCAAATCTTTCGCTAAACTTTTCAATCTTTCTTCATCAGGTCCTGTACCTCCAATAACTAAAACTATATCTTTCATTCTATTGGAAATTTCCTTGAATGCCTGTATACATAAATCTATTCTCTTTTTAGGAATTAACCTATTAATATTTAGTATTATTTTTTTATCTTCCAGGCATAGCCTTTTCTTAATATTTTCTTTAGGTACGTATTCGAAAATATAAGAAGGAAAAGCTCCTTTCGATACTATAGCTTCTCTGTTATATAATTTATTAACTTCCCATTTAACCTGGTTTGATAATACAAAAATTCTTCTTGCTTTTCTAACTGCAATATATCTTGCCACAGCTACTAATTCAATTAATATTCTTTTTACCAAACTGCATTTTGGAAGCTTTTCGGGTATACTTTCCATATATCCTGCTACAGATTCTCTTATTTCACCAAGATGTCTCCTAAAAATAAGTGCATATTTTGTTAAATCTTCAGGGAATTGGAAAGTCTGTCCAAAAATGTGAATCACATAGGAAAATGGTGTCAAAAGAGTTGCAAAATATAGCATTATCGCATTATTCTCACTCTGGCATATAATAACATCCGGCTTTATCTCATTTATTGCCTTTCTCAAAGGGAATATACATAAGAATATAATAAATAATTTATATGTAGTCACTGACAAAAAATTTGTAAAGTTAATTTTATCTTTATTTTCCATTAGTTGGACAATATTGGCCTTATAGCCACCATCAAATAGTGCTTTCTCATTAAAATCATAAGTTAAAACAGAAGTTCTAATTTTTTGGTTTCCAAAGTATTTTATCCCCTCCAATAATAATCTTTCTCCCCCGCCAGCTTGATTGAGTGTAGAACTAAACCAAATTATCTTTCTTATTTTTCCCATTTTATTTCTTATATCGCCTTTGCTATAACAGTAATATTCCAGACATTCTCATCAACGCTTCCATCCAAATCCAAAAAAGGACATATTTTCAAGACCTCAAAATTTGCATTCTCAAGATAGTACGCTATCTCCTGCGGGAAATAGAATCTAACGATGTGCTTTTCGTTTATTTCATCGAATGTATTATCTTTTTTATTTTTAATGAGTAGTTTATAGCTAATCCCACAGATATGGTCAAAAGACTTTAAGTCTGGAACTGCAAATTTTATAATCTTTATCTCGTCATTTTCTACTTCTTTGATTCTTTGTTCTGGAAGAATTCTCATAACAGCTAATCCATTCCATACATCAAAGATAAATATTCCGTTTGTTTTTAAATGCTTGCGTATATTATTTAATGCTTTAATCATGTCAGAATTTTTTGTTAAGTATCCCATTACAGCAAACATAGCAATGCAGGCATCGAACTCATCGTCTATTGCTATATTTCTAATATCACCTTTTCTAAATTTACATTCACATTTTTTCCTTGCTATTTTGAGCATATCTTCAGAAACATCTATTGCTGTTACCTCATAGCCCCTTTCTAAAAGTATTTTCGTGTGGCTTCCCGTTCCACATCCTATTTCAAGAACCCTTTTGGGTTTATTATTATCATAAGTATTTTTAAAGATATTTTCGATAAAATCGACTTCCTTTTCATAATCTTTATCCTCGTAAACCAAATCGTATATTTTGGCTAAATCCTCTTCGAAATTCATTTTTTCACCACTTTATGAATATCTTTTATTTTGCTTATAATGTACTCTAATTCTTTCTTATTAAGCAATGGACTGCTGGGAATGTAAAACCCATTCTTAGCTACATAATTAGCAATGGGACATTCATCTCCATTGACCCAACCTCTCCGAATGAATATTTCTTGCATATTGTAAGGAATAAATGCCTCACGTGTTTCTATGCCATAATCTTTCAATTTCTTCATAAATACTTCTCTCTGGAAACCAAACTCCTCATTGAGAACAATATGATACATCCAATAAACATTCCTAGCATAATTTTTTTCAATCGGGAGCTGTAAGCCCGCAATGTCTTTAAGCTTTTCGTTGTAATAGCAGGCAATTTTACGCTTTTTATCAATTATTTCATCTATTTTTTCGAGTTGAGCACAACCAATAGCTGCTTGGATATTTGTCATACGGTAACCGAATCCGATATCTTCATGCATAAATTTATTACTTGTTCCAAAAGCTAAACTCTTTAAAGATCGTGCTTTATTAACAATCTCAGCATTATTTGTAGTTAACATACCCCCTTCACCAGTGGTAATAATCTTATTTGCATAAAAACTGAAACAACCAACATCACCCAAAGAACCAACTTTTCGTCCTTTGTACAAAGCGCCGTGAGCTTCTGCACAGTCTTCAATAACATATAATCCACAATTCTTGGCTATACTCAAAATTGGATCCATATCAACAGGATGGCCATAAATATGCACGACTAAAATTGCCTTGGTGTTATCATTGATTTTTTCTGCAATTAATGCAGGATTGATATTCCAAGTATCCATTTCTATGTCAATCGGTATAGGCCTGGCACCCTGATATAAAACAGCAAAAAAAGTTGCCATATTAGTAAATGAAGAAACCAAAACTTCATCTTTATCTGCGATTCCTAATGATGCTAATGCAAGATGCAAGGCAGAAGTCCCACTATTTGTGGCAATACCATAAGAACAGTCAGAATAATTTGAAAAATTTTCTTCGAATTTGTCTATATATTGCCCATATAAACCTGAGATTGCTCCATCAGCAAGTGCAGACAAAACATATTCAGTTTCTATCTTGTCCAAAAACGGTTGAGATACTGGAATATTCATTTATTTACGATGGCTTCCTTCAAGTTTCCTGATTTGAATTCTCTCATTTATTTGTCACCTGCTTATTACTTTTAATATTATTATAAGAATAAATCTCCAAATCTGTTAATTTTTCTGTGAGCCTGTATGTATCCGTTTCATAGCTCTTGCCGCCTCTAGGTCCTCTTGTAAATACAAAAAATTCTGAATCTTCCAGAGAGACCAAAGCATGTTTTTCCATTGGAGGTGTAAAGACTAAATCACTAGCCTTAATAATCACCGTCTTAATTTTTCCCTCAGCTGTTTGAGTTAGAAGTTTTAGACTCCCTCTAAGGACAAAAATATATTGTACGGACTCTTTATGATAATGGTTACCCCTAATTGCCCCCTTCTTTGATGATATAAGAGTGACATACTCGATAACTTCTTTTTCCAGAATATCTATTATTTTACCCCTTTCATCTTCAAATACACACTTTTTGTTGCTTACTTTCATAGTTATCCCTCTCATAAGTTAATCAATAACGTATACTTTTGGTATGGGTATAATAAATCTTCCGCCCGCCTCTTTATACTCCCTTAGATTCTTCATTATTTCATCAGCAAAATTCCATGCTAAAAGGAGGACATAATCCGGCATTTGTTTAATTAATTCGGAATCTTGTACAATAGGTATATGGGTCCCTGGAGTATATTTTCCTATTTTCAAAGTTGATTTTTCGGTAACAAAATCCAAAGTTTCAGGACCAATTCTGCAATAGTTCAATAAAGTCATTCCCTTTGCGGGTGCACTTACTCCAGCAATCCGTTTGCCTTCATGTTTTAGTGATTTTAACATCCAAGTTAGCTCCTCACGATTACGTTCCACAGACTTTGCGAAATTCTTGAGTGTATCTACTTCATATATTTTCTTCTCTTTTTCAAGTTCTAAAAACTTATTGACATTGTTAGAAATTGGATAAAGGTTTTCTCTGGCTGCAAAATAACGCAAAGAGCCACCATGAATAGCTACTTTTTCAACGTCAAATATTTCCATTCCAAATTTACGGAATAATGTACTCATAGGTTTAACCGATAGATAAGATAGATGTTCATGATATATAGTATCGTACTCCAAATTTTCTATTAAATCGACCAAGTAAGGAGCTTCGAAAATAAATATCCCTTCTTCATCTAATAGTATATCTAAAGATCTTACAAGAGAATGGTGATCATCAATATGAGCTACAACATTTGTTCCTGTTACAATTTTCGCTTTCTTTTTTTCTTTTACTATTTTAAGTGCTAATTCCTCACTAAAAAAATCATTAATCGTTTCTATACCATTTTTTATAGCTATTTCACTGATATTTCTTGCAGGCTCAATACCCAAGACTTCAGTGCCCTGATTTTTGAAACCCTGCAGTAATACACCCACATTGCTTCCGATATCAACTACCAAATCATCTGAAGAGAGATCAAATCTTAAAGATACCTTTTTGGCAAGTGAATAAAAGTGCTTCACGCCTGTTTTGGTCATAGATGCTTCATAAGGATAATCATTTTGGAACAGTATTTCTGGTGGAACGACATAGCCAATCTGAACTAGAGAGCAATTATTGCAAATAAAAACCTCTAATGGATAATATACTTCCGGTTCCTCTATTCTTTCTGACGATAGAAAATCGTCAGCTGGAGGGGTAAACCCCAAACCTAAGAATTTTATTAGGCTTTTTCCGTGGCAAATTCTACAACGCATTTTAACTACCTTTAATCAATATCTATTTTATGCCTATATAAGGTTACCTATCTATTTTATACATTCTTGATATTATTCTATTTTCATTTGGATAATTAGGCGCATCCCACGGAAATCTCTCTCCTTTTTGCCATCTTTCACATCTTCTCAAATCTTCTTTTACCATAAGATCCACGAGTTTATCGAATTTCACTTTCGGTTCCCAGCCTAATTTCTTTTTTGCCTTTGAATAATCTCCTTGTAGAAAGTTAACATCTAAAGGTCTTAAAAATCTTTTATCAACTCTAACATATTTTTGCCAATCCAAACCAACAACACCGAATGCCTTTTCTGCAAATTCTTTTACATTATGAACTTCACTTGTTGCTATCACATAATCATCTGGTTCTTTTTGTTGAAGCATTAACCACATTGATTCAACATAGTCAGGGGCATAACCCCAATCTCTTTTTGACTCTAGATTTCCAAGCCTTAGTTCTTTTTCTATTCCTAAAGAAATCTTTGCTACCGCATTAGAAACCTTTCTGGTAACAAATTCTAATCCCCTTAAAGGAGATTCATGATTAAATAAAATCCCATTACAAGCAAAAATACCGTAACCCTCGCGGTAAATTATTGTCAACCAATATCCATACAGCTTTGCAGCTGCATAAGGACTTGACGGTTGAAAAGGCGAATCTTCTGTTAAATTTGAAGAATGACCTCTTCCATATAATTCACTTGTCGATGCCTGATAAAATCTTATTTTGGGATTAATTTGTCTTATTGCTTCCAAAACTCTTGTTACTCCTAAACCAGTCATATCTCCCGTCCCAATAGGTTGCTCAAAAGATGTGCCAACAAAACTTTGAGCCGCTAAATGATAAATCTCATCCGGTTTAGAAATCTCAATCGCCTCTATCATGGATCCTGCATCAACTAAATCGGCAGGTATTAAATTTACTTTTTCAAAAATATCTAAATATTGCAACCTCCAAAAATTCGGTGTTGAAAGTCTTCTGTATGTACCGAACACTTGATAACCCTTGTCCAAGAGAAATTTTGCTAAGTATGCTCCATCTTGTCCGGTTATTCCGGTTATTAATGCTTTTTTACTACTCATTTTTCTACCTCTTTTTACTGTTTTCTATATATCTAAACTCAATCTGCAATTTCTCAATCAAAAACCTGCAACTATCATTTTAGTGCAAGCGATTTGTCTATAAAGCACATAGGTAAATTTTGTCAAACCATTCAGACCTTTTCTAATCTCTCCTCAAGTAAATATTATTTTGTAAGGCTTGATAAAGTTAATGTTCCTGATCTTTTGTAATATCTTTTTAGCTTTTTTCAAGCAATAGGCTTCTCCTGTTTAATTTAAAAGTTTTCTGTAAGTTTTTCTTCTTTCTTGTACTCCTTAAAACCTTTCCAAAATCTCTTTCCTACTTTGCTCTGATCAACTTTTTTGATGTTGATCTATCTTTCAATATTTTTATTTTTATTACAATCTCATAACTTTAATTCTCTCCAAATCAGCCTCAACCATCATTTCGACTAGCTCTTCAAATAATACTTTAGGCTCCCAGCCCAATTTCTTTTCTGCTTTACTGAAATCACCCCTGAGTTCATGAATCTCTGCCGGTCGGTATAGTCTCTCATCTATGACAACATAATCTCCCCACCTGAGGTCAACATAGCTGAAAGCTAACTCTACAAATTCCTTAATTGAATGTGTTTCTCCGGTGGCAATCACATAATCATCCGGCTCATCTTGCTGGAGCATAAGCCACATAGCTTCGACATATTCTGGGGCATAGCCCCAATCCCTTTTTGCTTCCAAATTGCCCAGCCTTAACTCCTTATCTAAGCCTAACTTGATTTTAGCGACGGCATCTGTTACCTTCCTGGTTACAAACTCAAAACCCCTTCTTGGTGACTCGTGATTAAAAAGTATGCCATTACAGGCAAAAATTCCGTAATCCTCGCGGTAATTTCGAGTTAAGTCAAACCCGGCAACCTTAGAAATTCCATAAGGCGATCTGGGGTGAAAAGGCGTATTTTCATTCTGCGGTGTCTCTTTGACATGTCCAAACATTTCACTGGATGCAGCAAAATACAATTTGCATTGAGGAGCTTTTTGCTTCAAAGCAGATAGAATATAATGAGTGCCATTGATATTAGTGTTAATAGTAGAGAATTCGTCCTCAAAGGAATAACTGACAAAGCTTTGTGATGCTAAATGGTAGCATTCATCCGGTCTTATCTTCTCTACGGTATTAAATATACTGGCATAGCTTTCTAAAGAGGCTGGGTGTAAAATCAGTTTGCCAAGGATGTCTCTTATTCGCCACAATCTGTGTTCAGGGTCCTCCAGTGCTACCCGCCTGACAATTCCATGGACTTCATAGCCTTTCTCCAAAAGTAATTCTGCAAGGTATGAACCATCCTGACCGGTTATACCGGTAATTAATGCTTTCTTTCCCATCTCTACTTCTTCCCCCAGATTCTCCTTATTTATTGTTTTTCTTCATCCTCCACTTTCTGAAGGTATTCCAGAAAGAAAGCCAGCATCAATGCCGCCATCAGACCCACCACCGCGGCTATTATGATATTCAATAATTTATTGGGACTCACCGGATGCCTGGGCTTAATTGCCGGGTCGCACACTTTTGTATTTTCCGAGCTGATCGGGCTGTTGGCCAGTTGAACTTTTCGGTACATTCCTTTCAGCTCACTCAGTGACATCTCTTTTCCTGCGAGGTTTGCCTGGAGCAGGATTACCGCTGGTGCATCTACCCTGGGGCTTTTCTGGATATGGCTTATGCTTTCTCTCAATTCCCGAATTCCCTCCTCAATACTTGCTATCTGCTCTTTCAATTCCTCTTGTCGGAGAAGATTGATCTTCATTGCCTCATTAAATTTCTTTCGATGACTGTCGATTACATCCTCTGCAATTGAGTTAATCAGGGAAACTACCTCTTCGGGATTTCTTGCCCGAATACTAAACCTTACCAGGTTAGTCTCCCCTCCCCTCACTTCTTTGCTCACTACCTCGGCCTTAGCCTTCAGGTCCTTGGGCTTCAGCTCCAGTTGGTTTTTTTCGATTATCGAAAGAATAAAAGACTCACTCGTCAGTCTTGCTTTCACATTATATGGGTTGTCAATCACTATCTCCTGAATCTTTCCATTCTCATCAACCACACTTACCCGTCCGGTCTTTAAGATCACCTCGGTTTGATAGGATGGTGGCAGTAGCCAACTTATTACTCCTGCCGCCAGGATGCAGGCAAATGTTCCCAAAACAATCAGCCATTTCCGTCTCTGGATCACCCTCAAATAGTCAATTAACTCAACTTCTTCTGTCATTTCAACTTTCTCTGTCATTACAAAACCTCCTTTTTTGAGCTGAAAGGATTTAATTAAAAGGGTTCATGGATTCGCCCGTTCTCCGTAGTAGAACTACTACGAAGGATGAAAGGATTCAAGTCCTTGCTATTCCCTTCTATTCCTTGCTATCCTCTGCTATTCCCTGAAGTAAATGAATTTGTCATTTGAACTTTGTGCTTTGATCCACCTCAGGCGGATTGACATTATCTCGCCTTCTACCCACTATATTCCCGGAAGAGCCTTATCTACTGCTGAAAGAACGGCTTCAGTCAACATATTCTAATATCTTATTCACTACATATCTCTTCCGCTCCTCGGTCAGTTCCGGATAGACCGGAATTGAGAGCGTTTCTTTGGCTGCTCTCTCACTCTCGGGAAAATCACCTTCTTTATAGCCTAATGACTTAAAGCAGTCCTGAATATGTAGAGGAATTGGATAGTAAACTGCACATCCTATTCCCGCCGACTTGAGGTGGGCAAGCAAGCCATCCCGATCAGGAACCCGGATGATATACTGGTTATAAATATGTCGGCTGTGATCAGTTGCATAAGGAGTAGCTACCGGAGAATCCTTAAATGCCCTATTATAAAAAGCGGCATTGCTCCTCCGGCCCTCATTCCATTTGTCCAGATAGTTCAGCTTCACCCTTAATACTGATGCCTGGAGGGTATCCAACCTTGAATTTATCCCGATATGACTATAACTATATTTTATCTTTCCCGTACCATGAACCCTGAGGGATCGGAAACGCTCTGCCAGAGATTGTTCATTGGTGACGATCATCCCCCCATCTCCCAGACCTCCCAGGTTTTTGGAGGGAAAGAAGGAGAAACAGCCAATATCCCCGACGGTTCCTGCCTTCCGCCCTTTATACTCCGAGCCCAGGGCCTGGGCAGCATCCTCGATTACCTTCAAGCCATTTTTCTCGGCTAACTCAAGGATAGGATCCATCTCGGCACACTGCCCAAAAAGGTGAACCGGGATGATGGCCTTAACCGTCGCGTGTCTTTTAAGACACTCCTCGACCTTTGCTGGATCGATATTATAGGTTTCAGGATCAATATCAATGAAGACCGGCCTTGCCCCTAGACGGGAGATGGAGCCGGCAGTAGCGAAAAAGGTATAGGGGGTAGTGAGCACAATATCATCTCTTCCCACCCCGATCGCCATTAGGGAAAGCAGAAGAGCATCGCTGCCGGAGGCCACCCCGATGGCGTAATTAACCCCACAGTATCTGGCTACCTCTTCCTCAAATTTTTTTACTTCGGGACCAAGGATAAAATGCTGATGAATAAGCACCTGATCGATGGCGGCCTCAACTTCCTCCTTAATCTCTTGATATTGAGCTCTCAGGTCTAAAAGATCTACTTTCATTCCTCTACTTCCCCTCTAGTGCTCTGTGACATTAATTCTTGCTCGTTCAAGACTCCCCCCTCACCTCATTCCTCTCCCCCAGGGGAGAGGAAGTAGTAAACAGTAAAAAGTTCCCTCTCCCCAACGGGGAGAGGGTTAGGGTGAGGGGGAATTGAGCAAAA
>SDBT01001197.1_pt1 | contig 44868 bp, 51 predicted proteins | sample 2277101 | NCBI WGS metagenome assembly SDBT01 (sample SAMN10404973, study PRJNA504765) | marine sediment metagenome | isolation source: marine sediment core GS10_PC15, 103 cmbsf | place: Arctic Ocean: Southern Knipovich Ridge | collected 2010
GGATTTGGTTTCACTGTTCATCACGGAGGGGAAATTCGATCCTTCTGCCCACGAGCAAAACCTCATTCGCGATGTGGGTTGGTATAACAGTGTGGAGGTTCTCAAACTCTTGCTCGCTGACGAGCGTGTCGATCCGACTGCCAACAATTTTGAAACGCTGCGTGATGCGGCAAGACGTAACATGCTTGAGTGTGTTAAAATCTTGTTCGCCGATCCCCGTATACGCGACGCACAGGGCGTGTTTGATATGGTGAAAAATTACATTGTGGAGAATTGCAGCATGAGCATGAGCGATGTCATGCGTGCGTTATTCGACCGCGTCAAGTTAGAGGTGCAGCAGCAGGAAAAGAAAGAAGAGCCGGCAAACCCACCAAAAGCGTATGACATTAACCTGAACATTACGATCCGTAGCGAGGGTGACGGTTCCGGATTCACGGTGGGTGTGATGGAAAAGAGCGTGACGATTCCGGTGACGAACCCGGCGCATCCGAACCATCGGAACCAAGCTATCGCCATCGCCATGACAGAGCATCCATGCGCGCAGAGATACGACGTGGGCAGCAAGGTTGAGATCTTGAACGAGGGAAACCCTGGTTCTGATCTGTGGTATGTCAAGAGCCGCAAAGGTGTCACTGGGTTTGTTTACGCACCCGACTTTGAGAGGCTGTAAGTTTTGACAAGGGAATTTGTAGTGGATCAAGGAACTACTGACGCGTTCTTGTAGAAGGTGGGTTTGTAAGCTGGAGTGGTATTCGTATGACCACAACGTTTATTTGACCTGGTAAATTTTGGCGAAATGCCCTGTTCTAATGTCGCATTTGACCTATCATCGTCATGACCGAGACACCGAACACAAAGTGTAATTTCTCGGACCTGTCCTCCAATCCCGCAGTGCTCTTGTCACTGCTTCAACAAGGCGTTCTGGATCCAGCCAGTGATGACAATCATTTGTTGTGTTGGGCGTGTGAAAAGGGTCATCTCGCGCTCTTTCGATATTTGCTCAACGAGGAAAGTGTGATTGTAACGCAAGCCGACAATACGCCATTAATCGAAGCAGCTACAAATGGTCACACAGAGATTATGGCGCTGTGGCGAAACGCACGCATCAATTCAATTTCACGAAAAGAGGTGAATGAGGCGTTGGTCGGTGCCGTGGGCAATTTGCATGAGGACGCGGTTGTGCAGCTTCTGCAATACGACAATGTGGATCCTGGTGGTGTGAACGAGAAGATTTTGGGAGCATTGGTCACGAATGAAGAAACCAAAGCAACGAATGAAGAAACCAAAGCAAAACAAATGTCGATGTTACGGCTTCTGTTGAAGGACGGCCGCGTCATACCTTACTATGACCACCTTCACATCGCCATGAAATTCGATCGTGCGGATTTGTTTTCATTGCTCGTCACGGAGGGGAAATTCGATCCTTCTGCCAACGAGCAAAACCTCATTCGCGATGTGGGCTGGTTTGGCAGTGTAGAGGTTCTCAAACTCTTGCTCGCCGACGCGCGTGTCGATCCGACAGCCAACAATATTGAAGTGCTGCGTGATGCGGCAAACCGCAACCATCTTGCGTGTGTTACAATCTTGTTCGCCGATCCCCGTATACGCGACGCAAACGTGTGTGATATATTTAAAAATTACAACATGAGCGATGGCATGAGCGATGGCATACGTGCGTTATTCGACCGCGTCAAGCTAGAGGTGCAACAGGAAAAAAAAGAAAAGTCGGCAACGCCACCAAAAGCCTACGACATTAACCTGAACATTACGATCCGTACCGAGGGTGACGGTTCCGGATTCACGGTGGGTGTGATGGAAAAGAGCGTGACGATCCCAGTGACGAACCCGGCGCATCCGAACCATCGGAACCAAGCTATCGCCACCAGCGTGACAGAGCATCCGGACATGCAGCTCACGCAGAACTACGACGTGGGCAGCAAGGTTGAGATCTTGAACGAGGGAAACCATGGTTCTGATCTGTGGTATGTCAAGAACCGCAAAGGTGTCACTGGGTTTGTTTACGCGCCCGACTTTGAGAGGCTGTGCACATTGTAATAGATATGAACAGGAACATGCAGTCATGGAGATTCCCAATTTTTTGGTGTATGTGGGCTTATTTTGCCTATTTTTTGTATTGGAGCATCGGGCTGGTAATTGGTGCGTTGATAATGAAAGACGGCGGGTTTGAATGGTATCATGATATAGCCTTCACGGTGTTGTTTTGGCCGCTGTTGTTAATAGGTTGGATGTAGCGTTGTACGTTTTTGTCGAAAAATTGGGCAGCGTCGTAAATTATGTTTCTTTGTAATAATTAGATGAATATGCATACTGTGGCAGCATCCTTGTTGGGTTTCTTGGCCGGTGTATGTGTGGTATCCGTAATCGACCGTGCGCGAAGCAAGCCACGCGCTAAAGTGTCTTATAGCACAGACAGAGATATTAACAATGCATGTCGTACACAAGATACATCAGAACTTAAAAAACAAGAGCAACAGTGGCGAAAGAGATTGGCTACTACAGGCAAGTTAGATGTATGTTTAGTCAATTGGGGCTTTTCCAAAAGCGCACGCCAATTTGATTGGACAAATGCGTATGAAACAGCCTATTTAGAGAGAATCCTTATCGCCAATGAAAAAGACGCTCGTTTTCCACGAGGCGCTACACCAGCGCAAGTATGCCATGCGCTTAATGAAACTAAACCCACATTGTTATGGATGAAAAGACAGAAACACTATATTGATCATTTGCCAACATTTGCACGCGAAATTCTAAAAGACTATACTTATGGTGGTGATCAAGTATTGAATGACTTTTTGTGGCAACATTACAAAATTTCAAAAGACGTTGCTCGGAAAATGGACCAAACAGTGTATATCAAATTTCAAACCTGGTTTCGTATGCGTGTGTTCAATAAAACGAAATACCTACTCCCTTACACATTCAAGTCGTGGCCAAATCAATACCAAAAGCACTTTTTAATCATGCTGGTATTTGTATTGAATGACATTATTCAGCATGCACCCGCTTTAAGTAAAGATGTGATCGTTTATCGCGGCATCGACGAACAAGTTTTTCCTGAAGAAAAAATCATTCAAAAAGCGAAGAAATTGGGTAGTCTAGAACAATTTATGGGGTTTCAAAGTACATCATTGGATGCTGGTGTGGGTATAAATTTTGCGGGAACTAAATGTTGTCTCTTTCGAATCAAAATACCAAAAAACAGTCATGTTGTATTCATGGAGTTTGTGACTGGATTCCATGAAGAAAAGGAAATACTCTTACCCGCATTGAGCTCATTGGAATATAGTGAGCATGAAGCAGAACGTCATTTTGTCATTCCAGAATTTATTGGAGACTGTCCCATAATTCCAGAATCAGCACAGCGGTGCAATGAAACAAAACCACCTGAAGGATGTCTACGCGTTCTTTATGGAACGTACGCACGAAATATTACCAAAATGCCACCCAAAATGCCACCACGCCCTTCTTACTTGCAAGGTGTTACTTTTGCTATTCTTAAGAAAGAAATGGTAAAGCTTGATGCGTTAAACACGTCATTGGCAAAAACCATAAACAGAGGCACACTCTCCAATTTCAAGAATCTCTTTCAAAATCCTTTTATTGACATTCAAAAAGCGATACAAACATCAGTGCGTGCGAAGAAATGGAATATGGTAAAATTGATAGTAGTCGATGGACGTACCGAAAAAGAGGAAGCCTTCCTTTGGGCGATACGAGAAAGAAAGATTGATTTTGTCAAGTTTTTGCTTCAAGGTAACCCGAGCCTGGTCAACCCCAGCTTCAGAGAGAACGAAGCCATAGGTGAAGCCGTAAGCATTGATAATGTCAAGGTATTGGATGTGTTACTAAAAGACGCACGCGTCGATCCTACCGCAGACGACAATAGTGCATTGTATTCAGCGATTTTGAGCGGACATAAGGCGATAGTTGCACGATTATTGCAGGACGATCGCATCGACCCTCGAAATCTTATGGCGGGTTTGAATGCCATCACACTCGCTTATCAAAGTAACCATGATGATATCGTGGCCCTTTTGAAAAAGGACGGACGCGTGAAAGAGGAGTCTTTGCCGAATTCCAAACACTGTACGAAAAAAGAATCTGAATAAACGTTTGTAAAGATGCTTAGAAGAAGATGTTCTGATACGCCGCGCCGTACACGCCAACGCCTGGCATAGCGCTGTACGTCTTGTATAGGCGCAGGCGCTCCTCACCATCCGCAACCTCTGTCGAATCAAGACCGCCAAAGTCCGCGACGTGCTGATATTGCGGCGGGCGGAAATCCGGCACAAAACCAGGCAACAGCGAGAGCACAGGCGAGTGAATCGGCTTACCCGCGTAGGCATTGTCCCACTTGTCTTTCATCACTTGACGCTTGAGCGCCTCGGCGTCCATCAGTTCGGGCAGACCCTCGTGGGGCACTACCGAACCGGCGAACGCATCGAAACGGAACAGCGAGCGGTTGAACGTGGTGTGGTCGTCGTGCGCCGGAATATCGACGTGTGCTTTATTCTGAAGGGCGGTCTCGAGATAGATCGTCTCGCCGAACCGATCCATGGACCCTTTTACAGGCGGACCTTGCATTGCGACTCCGTTCGTATGGGGGTACTCCATTGTCGAAGAGGTTATATATAGGATCAGAAAAAAAACGACGCCAAGGTGGTGGCACATTTACAAGGTGTCTCTTATTTACGTTGGATCCATGCTTTAGCCATGTCGACCGGCAACACGGCCAGGCCCATTTTATCGGCCCACGCCAACAGGCCCTTATCACTCGTGAGCACCTTTGCGCCGAGCTCCTTTGCCAGCAGCAGCACGTCCAAATCGGCCGCCGAGTCGACCACGTTCTCGCGGAGATGGTGACGCACGCCGGCGCGCAGGCGCTGCACGTACTTTTGCATGAGGGGATTGGGTGTAAACGTAGTACGACGCGACTGACGTTTGCCTCTCGGCTCGCGCTTCGCTTGAGGCGTCAGGGGCGTTGTCGCCACCGGGGGCAATCCGTCAACAATACGCATGGCGATACCATTAGCCGATGGCGTTGGGTCTGTCTTGACGCGTTTGGGCGCACGTACCATCTCCTCGTCGTCTTGTGCGTCACGATCCCGTTTTGGCGGCAACTCGAGACTCTCTTTCATCAGGCCGACGGCAAACTTGAGCGCTTCGTCACTACGCTTGCGCCACTCGTCCACCAGTTGCCACAGCACGTGCCCCGGTATCGAGAGGGCGTGGCGATTTGGCGATTTGATGTGCAAATGGCCCAACAGGTATCGCGGCAACTTGGTGACGTTGAGTTGCGAGCGCGAGAGTTCATCCCACACCGACGGCGTCATGTAGACGAGTGTGTCGAGTGGTTGGCGATCGGCAACCGCTTGCAGAAAATTACGTAGTGCCATGTGGCCATTGACACCGAGGTGGCGCGCCGCATCGGGATTCGTAAACGCGCTCGTGTCAACCACCACAATCTGGGTATCCCGTGTCGACGTCATGGTGATGCTTTTTTTGGTGGAGGTAGGCTTAAAAATCATTCGCTCTTCCATCATCGTCACACAAAGCGAAAACTTGGCGATTCCGGAGTGCTGGCCATGATGATCACAACAACACATGTGCACGTCGGAGACGTATCTTGACAAACACGTCCTCGCCGTACTCCATGAAGAGTGGGAGGACGGCCTCACGCAGTGTGATATTCAAACCGCGATACATCAACGTATCAAAGTATGCGTGGACATGCGCAAACTGGATAACTCGTTGAGCCGTCTCCATCGTCATAAGGAGATTTGCTACAAAGTCGCTCAAAACGACGCCTGTCGCCATGTGATCTGGTGGTATTTGAACACGCGCGTCATACTACGCCACATGACATTGTTAGAGCGACACGAAAAGACTGTGAAGCGTTTGTTTCGATATCCAGTGCATGTCATGATTGACGGTGGGCACATTGCCAATGTGTTTCAGGATTTGGCGCCGATTCTGGATAGGTACAACCAGGTGGCCTGTTGGATTTTTCTCGATCCTGGTCGGCGCTTGTCGAACGCCGATCGCAACCACCCGTGCTTGGCGCTCAAGAGCGTCTACGTGGATCGTGCGAGCGGCACACTACCGCGTAAGGACGCCGCCGACGCGTCGTTGGTGTTTCACATGGGTCGCCTCCTCGGACAGAGCAAAACGGAAAACGACATCAAAACGATTCATATTGTCTCGCGCGACAATCTGTTCAAGAATCTGCCGGAACGCGTGCCGCATCCGCATGCCTGCCGGGTCTACGCTACTGTGAAAGACCTGTGTGGCACACTTTATACTCGTTTGCAATAGTAGAATATATTGTAAAGGGCAATTGTGGCGCGCGATTACATGTGGCGTTGAGGAGGCAAATGCGTAGTGGGGTCTCCCTATTCATTTTGGCCGTGTGGCAGCGAATGTCAGGCGGTTCATCACTTCCGCATGCCCATACACAAGAGCTGAACAGATCGCAAAGTTGTCTTGTGCAGTAGGATCGACGCGATCATCAAGAAGAAGGCGGTTCACCACTTGAAGATGCCCGTAGCGAGCAGCACAACAGATCGCGTCGTTGTCTTGTGCAGCAGGATCGACGCGCTCATCTTGAAGGAGGCGGTTCACCACTTGGAGATGCCCGTTCTCAGCAGCGTAACGGATTGCGTAGTTGTCGTCTGCAGCAGGATCGACGCGCTCATCAAGAAGGAGGCGGTTCACCACTTGGTGATGTCCGTAGCGAGCAGCCCATAGAAATAGTGTTTGTCGTGTTTGTATGTTGAGGTTGTGCGTTAAGTAGTGCAGATGTGTTGTTGAGAGAGTTTGTGGCACGTTTGTAAAAACGGCTGAACGAAGGAGGATGGGTGTGAATGTGGTGTGTGAGAGTGAGAGAGGATAAAGAACGGAGTGAGGTAAGAGAGAGAAGATGAAACCTAGTGAGTCATTGGCGAGACGCAACATGGTATCATGAGCATGTGATAAAGTAGAGTGGTATGATGTTTCGCCAAATCAGGTCGACGAGAGTGGACCACTACGGTGGGTGCTTTTGACCTGTTTCTGTGTGAGACAGGAGAGGAGGTGATGATAGTTTGACGATAGCCCAACAGGGGCTCACATCGGTGGGTGCTTTTGACTTGCTTTTGTGTGCGGGGTATATTGTCATGTAATACTAAGCCATGGTCTCACTCGCACACGTCAACGCATTTCCCAATACCATCCCACAAACCGCACTACTTGCGGGACTTTTAAGTGGCACCTGGCTGCCAGTGTATTTTGCGGTGGCCGCGTTGGGTAGTGCCGCGCTCAATCCCATCCTTAAACGCCAGTTTCTACAGTGGTCACCACGCCGCGCCGATTGGAAACGACCGCGCAACATGCCCAAAACGGGTTGTCGTGCGTACGCGCAGTGTGATTTGCCAGCACCGAAAAGCCGTCCTGCTGGCATGCCATCTGGACATACGCAAGCCGTCGCGTTCGCGGCCGCATTTTGGACCGGGTGGCTGTGGCGACAGGACGTGAAACCCGCGCATCGGCTTTTGGCGACGACTGTCATGTGGTCACTTGTCGCTGCGATAGGCTATTCGCGCATTGTACAAAAGTGTCACAATCTTCAACAAGTACTCGTTGGCGGACTCATAGGCTCCGTACTCGGTTATGGCGCGTTCCGTTTCATATCTTAGCGCGTTCAAATGCACCAAAAACGTATCGCAACAAACGGTTAGTTGTAATCTTTTACAATGTACGTACTGCGCGAATACATTTCTGGCAATGATGCCAGGGACAATGATATACGCTGTTCAAGTATGAACCGAGACAAGCTGGTTAATAAATTAGAAGACATAGTCCTCCAAGATCGCCTCTTACCAGGGTTGGTGATTGGTTGCGACGCATGCGATCGCAACAGTGGCAATGACAAAAGCGTCGTACCGTCGTTGTATTGCCTGCATTGTAGTGCGATGATATGTCGTGACTGTCGCACCAACACCAGTGAGCTAAAGCACGACCCCTTTGTCGATTCTAATGAGATGGATACGGATGCATGCGGACGCCGCGACTTTGTGCCGCATTATGCAACAGACTTGACGTATTCTACGACCTCCTCAGACGTCGAGTCGGCCACGTGGGATATCTTTGATGCAAACAAAGTGCAGCAGAGTTTAAAAGAGCTGGTGAAAGGTGATCGTTATACGATGCGCTATGGTGATGAGTACTGGATTGAAAAGGTGCCATCGTTGTGATCTTGCGGTGGCCACAGTGTGAAACAAATCTGCGATGAATAACAACTCTTGTTTTCATGACATCGCAACGTTGCCGGGGTCGAACGCGCGCCGGCAAGCGCTGTCGTCATCGACAATTCACAAGTGCCTATTGCAAACAACATCATCAAGACGCGTGCACGCGCATGCTCATTCACGTTCTCTCCGGTCATGGGCAAGACCCCGAGACGTCTATTATCATACCGCATGAAATTCGCGAGAAGATTGTGCGGTATTACAAACAAGCGCAAGTGCAAGAGGCGCTCGTACGTACAACGCAATACAGCAAGCTAGACTTGCACCAACGTGGACGACTGAATCTCATAAAGACCATACGTAATAATGTCCATCAGCTTTATCACGTGCACGTACAACCCACACCTCAAATCTACAAGCTACATCACGACGAAAACAATACGCGCCTCAAGCGCATGAGCACGACACAATTGTATCAGTTGAAGCGACGTCTACAACGATGCATTAATCGTCTTCGCGCGTAATCGTGATGCTGCTCTTGTCCGCCAGACCTTCGGCCATAAAAAACTGTTGACAAGCCGTACTACGATCACCGCTCAACATGAGCACTTTGCCGTACTCGGGGTGCTGTGCGAGACAGCCATCGCAGCGTTTCCATTCCATCAAGGCGTTCAGTATTTTTTTGCGTGCGTACCGATCTGTCAAGCCCGTCACCGTCGTGATGAGCCGACCTTTCATCGTCTCGTGTACGTAGATCGCCAGTGTTAACATGGTGAGCGTTAAAAAAAGAAGCATACAACAAGGTCGTTTTTTCGGCGCAACACGCTAACTGCCGTGAATATGAATGTTTTCACTCGTGCCCATGCCTTTGGCTTTGAGAATGGCCGCCACCGCGTGTCGTTGATCACCTTGCAATTGAATAACGTCGCCCCATTTATCATCTTGCACAATACAGCCGTTACAGCTGAGGAGTTTGCGCAAGCGTTTCAGCACCACAAGCGGTTTGTAGGGTTCGGGTAAGCCTTGCACGGTCGTAAGGCGTTTTCGGTTGTTGCGCTGTTGCACACGAATGTGAATAAAGTTGGCTTTCTGGTCGACGCTCTCACCGGCTTCTGCAAAGGGATCAACCGTTTGGAAATTGAGCAAGGACATTACTCCTCCACAAAGAAAATAAAGTCCTGGGTTTGCGCCGAAATGGTCTTAATGGGTTGTTTTATAATTCTGTATTTGCAAAGACAATGCCAATTTCTATCAATACTTTGCGGTAACTTGATTCGTAGAACGCCGCCATATTGTTGCGTACAATATTCTCCAGAGCTAAGCGATAACAAAAAAGCTGCTCACAGTGACGTACTAGGTTGACGTCCATCAAAATATTAGGTGCCGGATCGAATACACTTTTTGCACTGTGTGGTCGGAAAAGTGGTTCAAGGGCGAACGGGTGGAGACACCGATCGATTGCACGCCGGGTTGTTTCATCGCCTGCACGATGCGTTGCGCAAGCATGGGTGCGTAGGCCTTGACCTCCTTGGCGTTCTTGAATTGCAGCAGCACGTCCATGACGCGGCCCTGGTTCTTGAGCACCACCTCACCGCCAAAGTCGCCGTGAGCGAACGCCACGCGCGGAATATACTCAAAGCGCAAATCGTTAATGCTGTGCAACATGTAGCTGCGGAGCATCAGCTTTGACACGATGAGCGCACTCGGTTGGCGGTTGGCCGCGACGGCGTTGAGCCATTGCACGACCATGTCGTACGCGTAGACACGCGGTGGCGCGTAATCGTGTTCCTCCAATGTGAACGTATCAACAAAAGAACCAGTATAAGTTTGCTTGTATCCAGGAAGTGACATGTTACTTGCTTGTTGTCAACTGCACGGTGGTATTGGTAGAGATAAAAAAATAAGCCATTGTGCGCATTAACCCCCAATTTTTACGGCGGGTCGCTTACATTTTACTGCCCATGTACGGGTCAAAGGCCGGGTGGTAACGACCCATCGCCTCGCCATTGCCAACGAGCGTGTTATACACAGGGGCGCACACGCGGCAGGCGCGATAGTGACGACGATGCCAAGGCAAGCCGGTCTCGCGGCGTGTCAGAAATTGATCCGTAAAACTGTATTCGGTGCGCGCGGCCGAGGCGCGTTCGCCGATGACAGGACGGATCGTGTTGAGATGCGGTACGGGTGAGGCCAACGTATCCGTCGACGTGTAGATGGGTCGATAGGCGATAAAGTCTTCGTCGTACTCCTGTGCGGTGAGCGCGAGCGGTTGATACCCGTCTGTGTAGTACCAGCGCATCGTTTGGTATGGCTTCACCGGTGGTTTGGGTGCGTACGCAAAGAGCCCACCGCTCGGTGGCGGATTTGGTGCGAGCGGGTGCATCGTATTCACAAACGTAGACATGATACTAGGGTCACCACGTGTCTTACTCTCCAACGTAGATTTATTTTTTCGGACAGCGTTGATACGAGAGAGAAGAGGTGACCATCATCATAATCGTCAGGCCGCTCACCGTTAGAATCGTGCCCAATACATTCGCGCCGGTAAACCAAGTCTCCTTTTTGGGTGCGGTAGGTTTCGTGGCCGGCGTTTCAATCGCGGTGCCCACATCAAGAGGCAAAGGGGTTGCAGTAGCGGCAGATTGAAAAGCCATGACAAGCAAGTATACTAATCATACAAGAGGAAATTTTTACAATGACACTCGCTTTACACACGTGCGGGAGGCGGCACCACAAAATCCTGGAGCGCAGCGTGAAAACAATCCAAGTCACGCGGAATCGCAAAATGCGGCTCGCCGTCGATGCGTTCCGGTTCGCGGCCATACTTGAGTTTGTACGCGTCCACGGCTTGGTTGCGCATCTCGGTGAGCAGCCGGTGGTTCGACGCCAACGCCACGCCCAACATGTTCTTCACAAACCACATGATCGGCAAGCGTTGTTGCGCTGGCTCCACTGACTTCTCAGGCGGGAGCAATACCGTTGGCACGTGTACAGGAGATGGTGCTGGTGGCGTGACGGGTTGCGGTTGTTGGCGTTCGTCGGGCACCTCCTGAAAAACGAGCGATGGGCTGTCGACCACGTCGTTGGGCACCGCCGCTTTGTCAAGATGATCGTAATCAATGCGAATCGGACGCACGTGCGGCTCCTCCTGTGAGTCACTCTCTTCGGTGGACGGCGGTCGATACGATTTCTCGTCGTCGTTGTTCTCCTCGCTGGGAAGTTGTTGATCGTCGTCGACAAGAAACTCCATTTCGAGGGTGTTGCGATTGTCGTCGTCGCTGCTGAGTGTCGCGTTTGGCAAAGGCGCGCGAATGGGCTGTTGGAAAGTAGAATAGGTTAGGCAAAGGCTCTGTGTGCAAAAAGTGAGAGTCGTGTCGTACCGTTGGTGCCAATGGTGCCAAGGGTGCCAAAGGTGCCTCCTCGATGCTCTCCTCTGAAGACGTCGTGTCCTCGTCCTCGTCCTCGTCTTCATCTACGGTAACCTAGAGAGGCGAGGAACAGGTTAGACAGTGTAGACAAGGGACGGACAAGTGATGAAATGAGATATGTGATACCTTTGGGGGCTCGGGTGCTTCCTCCTCCTCGTCGGTGCCAGGGTTGGCTTCGCTGACCCCAGAAGCAGGGTTGGCTTCGCTGACCCCAGAGCCGTCGGTGCCAGGGTTGGCTTCGCTGACCGGTGTGTAATGATAGACGCCCGGCGCCGCAAACGTAATGACGTGATGGCGCATGAGATCGGCCATGTTGCGCCGGATCGTCGATTTGGGCGTGCGTGCGGTTGGAAAGTACCACTTGCCGGTGTTTTGCACGCGCACACCGCCGGTGCGTTGCGGCACGAGGTAGGCGTAGATATCGGCGTAGGTCACACACACGGGACGCACGGTGGACTGCGACGCGAAGTAACGTAGCGACTGAAGAAGCAGCCGTGGCCACGTCATGGCGCTGTCGTCGTCGTCGTTGAGCTTGCGGCGCTTGGCGGGCTTGGCTTGAAGCGTCGAGGACGATGCGGTGCGGCGGAAACTACGAAACTTGAGACGCAGCATACGCCCGATCACGTCCACGATGCGCTTCGACTGGCGTGTGCGACGCTGACGTTCGGCCGCGAGCACGTCTTGCCAGCGCACCGTTGCGAGCCGGCCAAAGCGTTGCGTGGGTGTGCGTTGTAGTGGACCGAGCACATTCTTGCGGGTGATAAAAGTGCGTTGAATGTACCACGCCTCGCCGTCATGGACGATCTGGCATGAGGCTGGGCGTCCCACACTGCGCAGCTCGATGGTCGCTTTGTGCAATGTCATCTTGTCACACAGGCAGCCGGCCGTACACTGAGACGGATGCCAGCACTGTATCGCCTGTTTTCTTTCGCCACGCCGGTCTGCGCCAGTTCGCCGAATTATTTTTCGTAGTCAAGAGCTAACAAAAAGAGCCCAGATGCAGCAAGCCCTGAAAATTCTCATTTGCACGTGGAATACGCAATCGGTCAATTTATCCGAGCGCGTCGGCAAAGATTGTAGTGACGGGCGCAAACTACGCGAACGCTTCCACGGTTGGCTGTACGCGGCAACCGATCCGGACTTTTTGACGCATGTCGCGACGCGCGTTCAACAGGAAAAACACCACCTCGTCGTGCTCGCGCTTCAGGAAGACACCAAACCCGGCTCCTACGCCATCTCGCACGCGGCACCCGCTTATCTCTCGGACGAGTATGTGGTCGTGTCGCGCGCCCGCATGATGGGCGTCGGTGTGACGACGTGGAAAAAGCTCCTCCACGAGCGCACGATTCAATTGCGCGGTTTGCGGTTGCTGGTGATGGCACGGCGTGATTGGTGGCGAGACCTAGACGCCAAAGCGACGGTCGAAGTGGAAGAGGCACCCTATTATCGCGTGACGCGAGGCAAGGGTGGCCTGGCGATTCGCCTCTCCCTGCCACACTACGGCACGATATGTTTTATCAATGCGCACTTGCCATTCAAATCGTCGAGTCTGTACGACGACACGAAACGGCAACAAGCACTGGTAACACAAAACGACGCGTTTCGGTACATTTACAAGAAACTCGCACATAGCGTTGCGTTCAACAACAATGAACGTGGGTTTTTGGCCTGGCTGTTCGGCACGACGGGTGGCCACACGAAGAAACATCGTCCTTTAAACGAACCGTTGCACGTGTTCATGATGGGCGATCTCAATTATCGTGTGCGCCACATTGACAGCCACACTGTGTTGAACATGTATGCGCGCGGCGAAACGGAGCAATTACCATCCCTCTATCTGGATCACGACGAGTTGCACGCACAAATGCGCGACGGTCGCATTCCGGCGCTCTGTGAGGGTGTGGCGAACAAGGGTCCGCAATTCTACCCGACGGCCAAGCTCGATACGACACGCAGTGTGATGGGCTCACGCGAACGCCTCACGCATTACAAAGTGGGCAAAGAAGAGCAACGCGTACCCAGTTGGTGTGACCGCATCCTATACACGGGCAACGAAGCGGTACGCTGCCGTCGGTATGTGCGTTATGACGCGGCCGAGTCGGTACAAAAGAGCGATCACGCCAGTGTCATGGGCGAGTATGTGGTGGCGTCTTGCTAGTTTCGTCAAAAAAAGCAGCAAAACGCCGATGGTGTTGTATTAGAATGAGGGACGCTGGTGGTATTAAAGAAGCGCTCAACGACGTGTGCTACTGGAAACACTACGTGTACCTCAATGCACGTTATTATGAAAAGAGTCGTCGCAAAGACACGTCAAAGAATAATATTGGGTCTTTGAAATGTTCCCTGATGGTGTATTACCTTGAACAGGAACCGGATTTTCACGATTGGTTCGATCTTACCTCTTCATTCTTCAATAAAGACGATCGTCGTGATGGTTATTTTGGTTTTCAACACGAAGCCATGTGGCATTGCAAAGCCAAACGGTGGCGACAGATTGACGAACATCTCATTGGGGCGAACTTGACTGACTTTTTGGTGTCCATCACCACGTGCATGTTGCAGGATATCTATGGCGACCATCTCGTACGCGTGTTTAATGTGCCGCTACTCGTGTCGCTTGATCGTGACGCCGTGTTCAAATCGATTCAACAAAAGCACAACATTCTTTGGCTTTTCGAGCTGGATGCGTTTTGCAAACTGGCCGGCGAGCAACATAATCTATCAGCCAAGTTCTTTAACGATTGGCAATTTGGAATGACCACGTTTTCAAACCGACTCGACGATTACCGCGCCCATTTGAAAGCCATACGCGCTCACAACGCACGTTTCAAACGCAAAGGTGTACCGGGTGGGCGTGTCTACCTGGAAACGTTGTGCCATTTTGAGCAGTGCATGCAAAATTCGTCGAAAAAGTAAATTCCTATAACCGTTGTATGCATATTCTCGTCATGGAGCCGCTCGACACGCGTTTTTTTGAATCCGTGCGTGAGGAACGTGTCGGAGGCAATGTGTACACGGCCTACAGGCCTATTGGCGCACCCATCATTCTCAGCTCCAAAAAGGACGGCAGTCCGCTCGCTTCCCTGCACATGCAATGCAATGGTTTTCAGACGAAAGCACGTGCGCTCTTTCATGCGAATCCAAAAGAGGCGAGCAGCGTGCGCACGACGTTCCAGCCGCATTTTGGTGGGCTCATCAACACGAACCACCAGGCGTTCAGTTTTATCATCACCAATCTGGCGTGTGACGGTTATCTGGCGTTCGCGATCGTCGACTACGAACCGGGCGAGGAGAACGATCCGAATCGCAAAGTGCGCAATCCCATCAACTTGGTGAATCTGCTTAAACCGGGCCAATCGTACGTGGTGCGCGGCGATCAGAACACTGGCAAGACGTTTGTGCTGAACGCGGTGGAAGATGCCGTGACCGGCGAAAAGACCAAAGTCAAAGACGATGAGAAGGCATTTCGTGAAGGCAAGAGTGCCAAGACTGAAGGCACGTACTATCGTGTGGTAGTGGTGCCGCAACAGGGCTGTGACTGGCAGAAGGAGAAATTTAAAGAGGGCGTAGAGTGGCGCACGCGCGATATGATCTGTGTGCGCACGGGTCAGTCAAAGGTCTCAGACCTTCGGTCCAGGCTTGCCTTGCTGACCAACCCTGCTTCCCACCAGCCCGTAGCGCCAGGGTTGGCTTCGCCGACCACGATTGGTCCCTATGTGCGGTCAGGCCTGACGGGTTGTAGTCCAGCGAGCACCAAGCTCTTTCAAAAATTCAACATTCCCACACGCCTACGCGAGGGTGAAGTGGAGATTCTGGAGACCACGCGCCTGCCGGACGATCGATTTAAGGTGCAAGGCAACGACGTGTGCTTGCTCTCGGGCAACACCAAACTCACTGCCGAGTACATGGCGGCGTTTGAAGAAGTGTGTCCGGGCGTACCGTTCGACATGGTAGATGGCGAGATTCACATCACAGACGACATTCCGTTGTCCGAAGATAAATTTACGACACGACCGGAACCAACAACACGACATATCGAGACAATTTGTGCCCGAGACGGTGGCGGCGACTCGAGCAGTGACGAGGATATGGGCATGGGATTATTTGGTGGCGCACCGTCGTCTTCTACCTTTGGTGAGGAGAGCAGTTCGTCGAGCGATGAAGACATGGGTGGCGACTTGTTCGGTGGTGGCGGTGGCTCTGGCGGCGCGAACTATGGCACTGAGATTCTAAGTGGAAGCAGGGTTGGCCAAAAGCCGACCGAAAGCCGACCGAAGGACTGGGGCACCGAAGGTGCTGAGGACAAAGCAACGGATGTGCGCGGCGAGTCACTCGTCTCCGATGTGTCCGGTGGTGAGACCTACGTGCAAGAGAAGGTGGTGGACGTGGAGAATCTTGATTTTGACTACGACAATATGAGCAAGTTCTGCACATTCAGTCTCTCCGTGGCACCGAGTCTCGTTTTTGCATCGTCACCCACACGCGAGCAGCTCGAGCAGTGGGCAAAGGACCTGCTCCAGAAATACAATCGCGAGGATGTCGACCGCTACTTGGCCAAGTTGGATCGTGTCTACAAGGCCGAAACGTGTTGCATTTGTCTCGAAGAGGACAGCCCGCCTAACCAGATTTTTTATCAGTGTGGCCACGCGTGTTGTCATCAAGATTGTGCCAAAACGCTCACCACCTGTCCGTTCTGCCGCGCCTTCATTGTGGCTAAACTGCCTCTGTCCAAATAAAAAAAAATGTACGCTCTTTTGTAACCCATCACAATGCAAGCCCAACGCAAGTGCGCCTGTCCCGAACTCGACTTTTCACAACGCCGTAGTATTCTGCGCTCGCTCAGTCAAGCGCAAACGCGAGTGAATGACGATGGCAATACGATCACCATCCCCGTTGTGGTAAACATTTGCTTCAAAACGCCCCACTTTGAGCATTACGCTGCCGAAGTCGATTGGGTGATTGCCGAGTTGAACAAGGATTTTGCCAAGCAGGCCAGTAATTTCAATACCACCGGGCCCTTCACCAAAACCGACCTGCGCAACACGTACCTCGATTACGTGGGCCGCGCTGCCAACGCCAAGATTGTCTTTCAGAAGCAAACCGTGCGTTACAAGCCGGTCGGTGCGCAATCGAGTGGCAATTTGGCGACGTTGGATTCGCGTATCAAGGGTCCCGCACCGGCCGTAGCGCCCACCACGACATTGAACATTTGGGTGCCTGAGATGACGAGCGGTATCCTCGGCTATGCGCAGTTTCCGTGGGACTTGGCGAGCAAGCCCAACACAGATGGTGTCGTTGTGGCGCGTGGTTGTTTTGGCCGCTGTGCGACGTATACGAACTTTAATTTGAACAAGACGCTCACGCACGAAGTTGGCCATTGGCTCGGTCTCTATCACACCTTTCAGAGTACGCACACGTATGGCGGTGGTAATATTGACTACATGGACGGCAATGCCGAACAGGAGGCGCAAGAGGCTAAAGGCGATCTCGTCGTCGATACACCGCCACAACGCAATCCCACGTATGGCAATCCGTTGGCAACTATTAGTACGTGGCCTACGAGCCAGCCGACCGACGAAACCAAATCGTACCGTCACATGTTTATGAATTTTATGGACTACTCGAACGACATTGCGCTCTTCATGTTCACGGCGCATCAGAGCACGAAAATGCGCATCATGATGTACATGTATCGTTCGCAATTGGTGCCCAGTTTCTCGGGTGACGCACCGGCAGCCACAGAGGCACCGCCCGCACCGGAACCCACCAAACTATACGGGCACAACTTTGAGAACAGTGACGGGTGGAGACTCTTGCCGCGTTTCCGTCGCGCCGAGAATGCGCGTCTTGAGGTTGGCAAAGGTGTAGCGGGTACGAAAGCGCTCGCGCTGCGTCGCTTCTCCTCAGCACGCACGACAGTCGATTTGAGTGGCGCGAACGGCAGCGCAGCAACGCTCAAACTCTCTGCCAAACAAACGGGATGGAATGCGCGCCTCTATGTGCGTCCGAAAGGTAGTCGCCGTTGGCGCATGTACCGCATCATGGCGCGCAGCAACAGCTACGTGGAAAAAACAATTCGGCTGCCGGGCCCGTTCACCGCAGGCTATCGGTTGTGGTTGCGTGGCGCCAGCAAACGCGCGCCCACGTACTTTGACAAGCTCGAGATTACACGCACCTAAAATGTTACGCGCGCGCTTATTTTTTTCGGCCTCGACCCCAACGCCAAAAGCGTCAGGGTTGGCTTTGCTGACCCCACGATCAATTGTGTGCATGCGGATTGCCGCCCAGGATATGGTCCACGAACCAATCTGGGTCCGGCTTCAACTGTACCGTCCACTTCATCATGACTTTCCACTTGCCCTCGTCACAACCTATGCGAAACCCATCTGGAAAGCCACCCGTGTCGAGTGTCAGGCGAATATCACGCATCACGTTGTGCAAATCCGCTAACACGCCTTTTTTATGCGTTTCCGCGCTGACGTGGTCACGATACGTTGTCGAATTCACGTTTAGGCTCATTGATGCGACTCATACAAAACATACGTTATACGTGTTGTACTTTCGACGAATAGTGGGAGCGTGTCATTCAAATAAATATATACACAGAGTGGTAAGGTTAACGCGACACCACTATGGCCGCATCCGCCATCGCCTCCACGCTATACAGTGTCAATGAGCGCGATCTGGCGCTGAACGGCAAGACCGTACGCCACATGCAACGACAACGGCTCGAAGCCGAAGAACATGTGGCCGAGTACTTTTTCACCGATTGTCTCAAGCGTATTATGCGTCAAGCCAAAATGGGCCACACCAAAGCGGTGTATCGTGTGCCCGAGTATCGCTTCAATTTGATGCCGAACGGCCGCCTCATTCCGCTGTACGAGTCGAAGGCGGTCGCGCAACATTTGTGTCGGTGGTTTCGACAGGAGGGCTTTCGTGTGGCACCCGATCGCAACATGCCCACCGTGCTGCGATTCAGTTGGCGACACCCTGTGCCACCTTTTAGTAGGCAAGGCCGAGAGAAACCGCTTGCCGATGCGCCCGCCAAACTCGCCGACGAAGCGCGGCGCTACATGCAGGAACGCAAAGCCATCCGCCACCGCATCTTTGATCTCTTTGTGGCGAATTGCAAACGCAAGATTCGCCAGGCGGTGCGTCTCGATCCGAAACGCGCACAAACCTGGTACGAAGTGCCCGCTTTCAAACTAGGCATGCCGCTCTACAAAATGAAAGACGCGATTGACTACGTGACGCGGCGCCTTGAGGAAGCCGAATTCTGTGTCACAAAACACCCTCGCATTCCGCACGTGCTCTCCGTGTCGTGGCGTAGTGGGTACACGCACGAACGCTAAACGTAACGATACGATTGCAACTGCTTATCGTGTGCAGTCTCGGAACAGGCACATCCAGAAGGCGTCGTGTTGGCGTGTTTGGTACACACGTCTCTGTACAATCGGTGCGCATTGTGTTCACAACCGACCGACCACTCGACACGATACGCATAGGGCTGTTGACAGTCGCGCTCAGGACAGATGTTACATTCTGCACACCATCCCACTTCTGGTTTGTACACGATATCGTTTGCGCCATCTACGTCTTCAACAACAGTAGCGCCGTTGTTGTCCACAAGATAACACACTCGTTTTTTGATGCAATTTACGCAACTCATTGTACACTGCCTACATAATTTTCTTTCCTATAATGAACGCACCACGGGTAGGTTTTCGCATACGTCTGTCCTCGATGACAAAACGTTACGCTCGCTCGAATGGCTCTCTAAACGCGGCTTTGTAACACCGACCGTCGATGCGCAAAGTGTCTTGGTCACGGCATGGCTAAAAAAAAAGCGCTGACGACAAGTTTGCCGAAACGCGATCAACAGAGGAGGCTCTTGTCTAGAAATGTCTTGCTGCGAGTTTTTTATGAGATATGTCTTTGCCGTTGGTGTCGCGCGTGTATGCGATGATGTGACAAATTGGCGCGTCTGTCGAGCGAACCAACGTAGGCCCAAGACAGAGCCCCGTCGGCTTACGCCTGAAGAAAGAGAGTATGCTCGAAAACGCGGCGTCTTTATTTCGGATCTTTAATCCGACACGGCCCAGCGCGACGCCAGTGTAATCACCAACGCCGTGACACCCATCGCTGTGAACACGTTGACGCGCCACGGTGTGACGGTACCTTGAAAAAGGCGTTCCATACTCGTGCGCAACGCACGCTCCCACGAAATGGCCGCAATAAAGCCCAATACATACAGGGTCATGTTCTGCATCGCGACGTAGCGGGCCTTCTCCTCCATGGTTTTTTGCATGAGCGTGTAGTAGCGCACAAGTTGTTGATGTTCTTCGGGTTTCCTGTGTCGGTTGCGCGCCGCCTCGTGTAGTTGTTTGAGTTTGGCCTTGTCTTGGCGTATCGCCTGTTCAACACTGTGTTTATCCATGACGACCACGCGCGTCCCTACATGGTAAGCATGAAAAAAAGAAATAAAGTGAGTAAAGTTAACGGACATAGGTCCATTTGCCCCTACCCGCACCGGAAAAGGAGCGGAATTTGAAACCGTCCACGGTGCGCACGGTGCCTTTCTTTGCACGGGTCAGCTTGCGACGGGCAGCAGCAAGGCGTTTCTTCAGCGAATAGTACTTTTACTGAAGAAAAAATGAACACGAACGCAGAGGACCTCATTTACGACGAGGCTTTGCTTTGCTACCCCACCGGTCCACAGCGTACAGCGCCAACGCGCCCAACGCCAAATACCAAATGGTGTTGACGACGGTAGTGTCGTCGTCTTCTTGTGTCGTCGCTTGTCCAAGGGCCCACTGTGGATATTGGAGCGGATGGGCCGTGCTGTATGTCGGATAGGCGGGTGCCAGGGATGGTTCCCGTGAAAGCTGCTGGGGTACGTGCTGCATCGCCACGTCGTTGGCAAACGCATAGGGATCTTGGAATTTTGGCACCATAAAGCGCGCTCGAGGCCACCCGACCTGTTTGGGCTGACCAAAGCTATTGCGTAAACGCCGATAGGATTGCATGTCTTTGGTGAGTGTGTCGTCGTCCTCGGTGTCAGCGCGGCGGCGCTCCACGTCGTACGTAAAGTTGATCATTTTTTGCATGCGTTTCTTTTCCTTTTTGCGTTCCAGTTCTTTTGCATATTTCGCGAGGAGCGCATCTTTTTGCGCTTCCGTTAACGCCGACACGGAAACTGGTTTTTGTTGCAGTTGCTGCTGCTGCTGCTGTGGCTGCAGCTGGGGTGCAGTCGGTTGCATGCTATCATACCCCTGTGCGGGTACGCCCGGTGGCATCAGTGCGCCGTCAACGGATTGTGCCGGCACGCTCTTACGATCAAACACACCGTATTTGGGCGGTGTCTGAAAGTCTTTGTAGGGTATGTCGTGCCCGTCCGACATATTCATCCAGGCGTCGTCAAAAATCTTCTCAATCGTGTCCATGATGCGCACACCTCTGCTACTCATAGGCATATAGAAAAAAATAGACACGCACGGTATTGCCGTTTTTCCTTAGGTACGGTTCGTTGTTTTGGAACCGCCCCACTCCATATCCATCGTGCCGGGCGTGCTGGTATTCGCGTTGGGCATGTCTTCAAAGATGACATCGTCGTCGTCGTCGCTGCCAGACGCATCCTGTACGCGCGCTGCGTCTTCGTCCTCATCGGACGATACCGTGAGAATATCATCCGCACGTGCACTTTGTTGGTGAAAGACATCGTCGTCGAGCGTCCAGCCCGACGTCATGGACTTGCGTGGCGGTCGCTCTGCGAAGACGGATGCCGGTAAGCGAGCTTGACCACCCGTGTTCCGACGACGTGCAGGTGCGCGTCGCCGATGCGGCACTGGGTCAGAGGTGCTGGGTGCCACGACTTTGGTGCGGCGCGGTGGCACGGCGGCAGTCGGGTTCGGTTGGAAGAGCGAACGCGGTTGGTACGGTTCACTCGAACGTGGGGCGGGCGCTTCGTGTGGTGTCGGTGCGCTGGGCGTCGCCGTGAACGTGTTGCCGGTGGGTGGGCCGTGCTGCCACTGGCGCGTGTCTTGAAACATGTGGGCAGACTGTTGTGCGGGCGGTTGTACGTGCGCATAATGGGCAGGTCGTGGTGGTGCCGCCATAATCGGTTGGCGAGGTGGTTGTGGTGGTGGTAGCGTTTGCATGGCGCGCATCGCAACACCCATACGTTGCGCAATGGCGGCCGAGTAACTGGGGTTCTGCTGGATGAATGCATCAACACCAACATCAGGCGCACGGCCGCCAATCGCGGCCCCGTAACGACGCATCTCCTCGCTTGCGCGCTGTTTCTCCTGTGAGAACATGTACGCGCCGAGCGCCATGGTGATCGCAATCGACACGAACGGATTCGACTCGTCTTTGCCGCGTGCGTACATTTGGTAAGCGCGCATGAGCGGCACATTGAATTTCTCATTCTCCTCCGGATCGGTCAAACTCATCGAATAGCCGTCAATATCCCAAATGTTAAAGCCGTAGTTGCGACCGGTGCGAAACGCCTTCTCAATGAACGCGGCGATACCCACAATCATGGCTTTGCCGTTTTGGACGTAGTGACTTTGGCCCATCTTACGCTTGGCCTTGGCGTGAATGCGTGCCAACGTGGCCGAATCCGTGTCGCGATCAAAATACTCCTCAATATCGAGTCCGGTCTCTTGCCATTGGATCAGTTCGGCCAATTGCACAATGCGTTTACTCTCCACCGGATCCATCGGCGTGTGTGGCGGCGTCTCTTCGGCGTGCAACGCGTCCTCATCCTCGTCCTCATCGTCACTGCGCGGTGACGCACTCAGCGGCGTACCAGCGGAGCGCGGCGAACGGTAGCGCCTTCTGCTGCTGCTGCTGCTACGGTGGTGGCGATGCGAGCGTTCGTCGCGGTGGTGGTGACGTCGTCTTCGTCTGCTGCTGCTGTGAAAAGACGGTGACGCAGACGTCATGTCGTCCAGCTCCGCCGAGTCGGGAAAGCCAGCACGACCACCGCGCGGCGACAGCGAGGTTACGCGACCTTCACGTGGCGACAGCGAAGTGACACGACCCGGAGACGGACTGTGGCGAGACATGGCTTGGCGGTGAAACGGTTGTGCGGCGACGCTTGCGCCCGTGAGCGGCCGATCGGAGAGATGGACACGACTCTGTGGCGTTTCGTCGAGCAACTTTTCCGCGTTTGCAATGTTAGGATAATACATATCGCGTTGCTGTTCACCGGCGTCCTCTTTGACGGGTATTTGCGATTCGGGTGTGACCGGGGTGTTGCCATTCGCCCCAGTAGCGTGTTGATGGCGCGGTGCAACCGCTGTCGAGGCATGTCGACGAAGCAGGTGCGGTGCGGGCGGTGCGGGCGCACGTCGTGCTGGTCGGCGCGCACCTTGACGATGTTGATATGAACGGCGCTCACGCGGTCGGCGTCCTGAACCTTCGGTTTGGGGCGAGGACACTGGCGCGTCACCGCTATCGTCGTCTTCGTTGTACAACACGACTTGGTGCCGTCGGTGCCGACCACTGCTTCGATGATGTCGTCTACGTCGCGGTACAACCACATCCTCGCGATCGCGCTCTTCGTCTACTTGAATACGTAAGACACGAGACATGTGGTACTGAGGACATATTACTGTATGGTACAATTTCACATCAACTTACGAAACGCGCTTTGGCAACACCTCTTTATCAGCACCCCCCTTTCGCACATTTCGCAAGCGATTACTTTTTCGCAGTGCCGCCTTTGCCACTGTATCCGCCTTCGCGGTGGGTTCCTCCGCAGCCTTTGGTTGCTCTTTTTCAGCAGGAGGTTGCGTGGTCGGTTGCTTCGTTGTCTCCACGGACGCGTTTTGCGTGTTCTTCTTTGGCTTCACGTTGGACGGTTTAAGCGTCGTTGTTGAGGCAACCGCTGGCGCTGGGGCCGGCGGTGCTGCCGCAGCGTCGTCCTGCGATTCCTCGTGCACAAAGGTCATGAGTAAGGTAGCGAGTTCGGTGAGTTGCGAATCGGTGAGTTGATGGCGGAACTCCTGAAACGCTTTCAGAAAGATCACATCATAGGTGTTCGCTTCATCCTCGTCGCCGTTCTCACGATCAAACGTGGTCTTCTCCACTCCCTCTTCGTCTTCGTCATCGGAGTAATAGCGACGACCACGTTGGTGCCGGTCACGTTCGCGACGTTGCGATTGTGCGACTTGCACCGTGCGCGCAATACGAGAAGCCTGACTCACATGCCTATCGTCCATGTCGTCGACGGGATTTTGGTAGGGCTCGCGTTGCGCAAACGTGAAATGACGCGTCGGAATCTTGTCCTTTTCGTGTAGTGCGTTGTGGTCGCGCCTCTCTCGCGTCGACGCGCCTCTCGAAGAACGCGTTTGCGAGGATCGAGAAGACCGCGACGAGCGTTGTGGTGGCGATGACGGTGCCGCAATGGCGTCGTCTTCGTAGTCCTCCTCACTGCTACTGTACGACGACGACGAGACGCGTCTAGTATTACGTCTCGCAGCGCTGACGCGGCGCGGTGGCGATCGTCGTGTTTCGCGTTGATGGTGACGCGTGAGCGAGCGTGTCGAAACGTCTCCACGCTCCGCTTGACCACGCTCCGATGGTTGAAAGCGTGCGCGACGCGATGTAGATGATGTAGTTTGCAGAGGGTTGTTACTGCGGCGACGCATAAAGGCCGAAAGGCTGCCGTGGCCGGCGCTGCCGTTTTCGTTGGTCGGCGCACGACGCGGGCGTGGGTTATTTGCGTCCATGTAATGGGTAGCCTTCGAGCGGCGTCGTGTCCGTTTCGAAAAGCCAAATGACATGAGCAAGCGAAACGTGTTACTTTTCGGGGCCAAAAGGTTTCACGCTATTTCGACGCATTTGTGCAGGGTGCGATTCAGGTCAGGTCGGGTCGGCGAAATCTCAAAAAAATTCTCTGCCCAGCATTATTGTGTGTCGGTTGTTGGGTGGTCTCTTTTTCTATTTACACCGCCATGACTTCAGAAGGAGAATGTCATCGTGTAGGACCCCAAAACAAATACAAACAAATGTGGCAAAACCAGACTGCACCGCAACCGGCTCAAGCGAAGGCGGGGCAACCGCGACCCCGCCTCACTACGGCGTTTGAACGTTTCCAACAAGCGACGCAACAGGCTCAAGCGAAGCCAGCTTCGCGACCCCGCCTCACTACGGCTTTTGAACGGTTTCAACAGGCGACGCAACAGGCTGCTCCAGGGCAATCGAAACAAGCAACACAGAAGCGTCGCCTCATAACAGCTTTTGAGCGTTTCCAACAGGCGACGCAACAACAAGCTTCTCAGCAGCCGCCACAGGCTTCTCAGACGGCCTTTCAACGCTATCAAGAGAGTGTGCGCAAGGGACGGTTGCGTGATGGCAGCAGCAGTGTGGGTGCGACGATGCCACCCTATCGTTACATGAGTACACACGCGCGAAGGCAACAAAGTGTCTTGTTTCGTTGGCTCATCGCCAAGCGCTACTACTTTCCGGTCAAGACGGCATTCGGTACGGCTAACAAGACGATTTCACACACGTTTATGGACGGTGGTATCGCGTGCGTGCCACCCAGCGACACGGACGACTTCAACACGCACTACGTTGAAACGATCGAGCAAGGCGATGTGGATCTCTATGTCAGCGAGTACGGCACGCCGTGTTTTCGTGGCTTCTTCGATATTGACATGGTGCGCGAGGACGGCGTGGTGGTGAGCGCGAAGACGTTTGTCGACTTGGCACGACACATTCAGCGTGTGATTCGCAAGTGCTACGAGGCGGATGTGGCCAAACATCAACGTGAGGCTCGGGTGTTGCGCGACTTTCGCGTCATCCTCTTGGGCACGGGCTCGCGACAAAAGAATAAACGCGTTGGCGACACGGTCAAGGTCTGCATGAAATCCGCCGCACATCTCGTCTTTCCGTCGCTCATGTGGGACGCCAAGACGGCACGCAATATATGGGCCGTCGTTGTCGACTATCTGCAAACGCACTGTCAATCGTGGCAGTGTGACTGGGAGGAGGTCATCGACAAGGACGTCTACCGCGATCCGCACTTGCGCATGCCGTACTCCAAGAAGCGCGGTCCTTGCTTGTGCATGCGCAAAGACGAGACGTGCCGACGCTGCCGCGGTGGTCGATACAAGAGCGTCACGTATCACGACTCCATCTACCAACCGATCGCCATGCTCAACGGCAACGGCGAGCTCATGAAGGTGGAAACGCAGAACATCAAATCCAGTCGTGCTATCCTCGTGCGCGAGGCGTGCCTCCGCACCAATGCCCAGATACTCGACTACAGCTTTGCCTTTCCGCCCTCATTCGATCAGGAAAAGTCCGAACTGCTCGCCAAGGCAAAAGAACTGCAGAAACGCCGACGACGTCGCGGCGCCGGTGGCATCACATCACGCATCAGTGGCACGACGACTGATCGCGTGGCACTCGATGAAACGAGCGAACGCTTCAAACTGGTCAAAAAACTCATCATGACCAACTATAAGGAACTGAAGCCTAACATTGTGACCATCAAGCACGACGCGGACGACAACACGCACTTTTACGCCCGCTCAACGACCGGCTATTGCCTCAACATCGACGCACCCAAGGGGCACATTGCCGCACACGGCAACGCCAACATTTACTTCATGGTGACTAACGTGGGTGTCTTTCAACGCTGCTTCTGCAAGTGTGCCACCTCGAACGGTCGCGTGAGCAAGAAGCCGTGCTCTCAGTTTGTCTCCAAGCCGCGTGACAAAAACTACACGGCGCCAACGATCGAGACGCTCTTTGGCAGCGTCTCCCGTCTTCTCACGCGCACCGTGCCCGGTCCGCAACTCTACAATCTCTCCATCCCAGAACTGGAGCAGTGCGTGCCCCCATCGCAACTGGACATACGCAAGAGCTCAACAGCGCCACACGAGCGCCTCTCGCTCAGTGAGCTCATCGAAAGTATGTCCAGTTATACTGGTCATGCGTTGATAGGCGACTTTAACATGACGGGAGCATGGTTGTGGCGTTATGCAACCGACCCGGTTGGCACCACACAAGACTATCTGGATGCGAAAAAGGGTAAAAAACGCAACCGCCAAGACTAGGTTTGCTTGTCCTTTTTTGTCGAAAACTCGCATCCTAAAACGTTGCTGTACACTACGTTACAAACCCATGTCCGCAGTCGGTCAACTCGAAACGCAAACGTGGTTTGAACAGCATGCCCGTGCGAAAGGGTTTGCGTTTGACCTACGTCATTGCCAAAAACGCTGTGTGGTTGCGACCATCCGTACGCTTTTGCAACTTTCTGAGGAAACACGCGGCAAACAAAATAATCGCGATGTGGCCATCACGCTTATGGATTACATTTGTCATCCTGACCGACGTTGGTTTCTACATTGCCAACTCCCCTTTCTCCATACCGTGGTGGAAAAATTGGTCGAGTTTACAAAGGAACCCGCCTTTAAACGTAACGAACCGATGCAATGGCTCACACAGTTGTACGCTGACATCGTATTGCGCCCACACCTGCAATTAGGCGCTGGGGACAGTAAAAAAGAGTTTAGTGTCGCCGGTATGCTGGTCAGCGATCGGGCAGAGCCCCATCTGGCGTCAGAGACGCTGGAAGCCAACCCTGGCACCTACGGTGCTGGGGGCGTCGACGAACCGCATGAACCCTGTGCTTGCATGAACGAAGTCGCACCACGTATTGCCACCGGCGCCTTTGACGAACCTGAAAAGTGTGTGGCCTGTGAAGAGGCAGAAGACGAGGAAGAAGCGCTGTGGCCGCGCGAAACGAGCGACCCGATCACGTGTGAAACCTGTCGCAAACCGCACATACGTTATATGCAATGCTACAAGTGCGAGCGCCAGTATTGCGTTGGCTGTACGTTTGGCATGCCAGGCGACGTCACCGATTGCATAACAGGCTTACTTGTGTTCTGCGTCGGCTGTCGTCCGTTTACGTGTGCGCGTCACATTCTGAAACGCCGCAACGAAGCCGGTTTCAATGCACGTCAGGCGTACGAAAACCTTTGCGAGCGTTCGCCAGGTACGTTGCCACCGTGGTATCTCGCGATCGAATATGACAATCACGATGGCACGTTCGGTCCGTTTGAAGATCCGCGCTATTGTGAAGAATAATACAATACTACTGCTCGTCTATCAACAATCCAAGTTGTCCGTGCCGTACATATCGGGCTTCTTGGCATTTCGTGAGGCGCCGCACTTTGTGAACAACGTTATTTGTGAAAAGTTGGCTCGTTGAGTTGTTGTAAGTTGCGATAGCGACCAAAATACTCGATGCGCTCGTGTCGATGACTTCGTCGTCAACTATTTTCTTTGATGATGAGTAATACTAAGCAAGCATATGCCCGAAATACAAGTTTTCACATCCACTTGCCTCACCAATGTGTACAATCGCATAAAGTCGTTGCCTCTCAAACGGGTAATTGTTGCGTATGATTGGGATCTCACACTTAAAATACCAGGCCACGGAAAACCTCCAAAACCGGAGCTTAAAGGTGGCGAATCCACACGCAAAGTTCTAACCGCACTCAAGAAGGCGGGTGCGCGTCAGGTGATTGTGAGTGCTACACGCCCGAGCACAATGAATTGGTCGAGCCTCGCTACCGAAGTGAAAGCTCTGCGCATTGATAACATATTTAATGTGAACGTAAAGCCAAGAACAGAGAAATTGGCCACTGGTAACAATATGGTCATTGGGGGTGATCTCATACTTTCTGGTTACGACAAAGCAGACGCAATCGATGCCGTGCGTGGAAATCATACTATAGTTGTGTTCGCAGATGATTTTGTAGTCAATGCACTCCAGTTTGCATTCTACTGGCTTGACAAAAAAGTGGATAAAGTATTTTCCACGTGGCTCGACCCAAAACCCCTCGTTGAACAGGGCATTATTAAGAAGCAGTCTCCCGCAGAGGATTCCTACAGTGCACAGTACCGCGACTATCGCTGCCCTGCACAGGCAGGCATGCAATTCTCGACAGTAGCACAGGCGCAGAAACAAATGAAAGAAGCTATGAGGACATGTGGCGAACAATCCTATTCTAGCATGACGCGTAAATTACATAAGGGACCACGCGGTGGATTCTACCATTACACATCATCAGGACGTCGTTGCTATAAAAAAAATAAATAGATAACAGGGTTACAAATGCGGTTGTCGACGCCTATAGTGCACACGTCCTTTTAACTGCATATGCAGTGCGTCGCGCACATGTACACTGTGCTGCCGCGTACCGTGCGCCCAAAACGCAAAAAAGTGTGTCCAGTACTTGCCACCGCGGACGACGGCGTTGGGCTTGGGTCGAATCCATTGTTGAAACGGCATCGGTTCAATTTTTTTCGTCACCCATGGAGCATAATTATTGTATAGAATGTGGCCGCGCCGAGCGCCCCGCATATACACAAAAAGAGCAATGTTGCGCTTGGCCGCGATACGACAGTGGTTCGGCGATACCCACGCAAAATTCTTCCTGTGTACTTGATACCAAAGCATTGAGCTCAGCGCGTTTTTGTGGTAAAACTCACAGGACACGTATTTTAGATAATCGCGTAAGGCCGCGGGTATTCTGCAGCGGAGGCGTCGCTCAAGGCGTTGCAACTCCTGCTCTGACCAGGGCGGTTTCAAACGCTTCCCGTTGCGTTGTTTGTCAGACACGATTTGCATCCAAGCACCCATACGTTGGTGCCAATGCAGCCAGTCATGCAGCAACGGTGTGACAATGGTACGCCAAGCGTGATTGCATTGCGACACCGTGTACAGGACGTCGTGTGAACAAAAAGCCGCCAACGACGTCAAGACGTCCCGGTTCCGAAACGCCATTCTGTTTCGCACGACAGCGACATAGCGCTCACTTTCGGCGAACAACGTCGTGGGTGCGTTGCCAACTGCGCAAACGTGTTACAATAGCGTCGTGCCGACGGCGTTGTGCTTTTTGGAAAGCGTCCTTAAGCCAAGGTCCTGGCCGCACACGCGGATGGGCCAGCAGGCGATTCAACACGTCGAGGTGTCCGGCTTCAGCAGCCAAACGCGCAGCCAAATGATTATGGGTGGTGGGATGGACGCGCGCGTCGTTGAGGAGCACGCGCACAACGTCGACATGTCCACATTGACTCGCGGTGATGATAGGCCAGCCGCCCGGATGCGTACGCGGATTGGCGAGCAAGATACGCACGACATCAACGTGCCCACCGTAACTCGCCAATTTAAGTGCCAGGTGATCGCGTGCGGCTGGATTCACGCGTTCATCTTTGAGGAGTTCGGATACCACAGCAACATGGCCGCGCTGAGCTGCCTCGCGTAACGCCGCCTGAGCGTCTCGCGCCGGATTCACGCGTGGCTCTTTCAACAAGTGCTCCACGATGGGCACGTGGCCCTTACCGGCGGCACGCTGAAGGGCCTCGTTAAAGTGTAGTGTGGTATGGTCAGCGTTTTGCACACGCGGCTCGCGCAACAACCGTACGAGCAGGGCCGTCTGCCCAAAGCTCGCCGCCATACGTAACGCGTAATTCTCACAGGCGGCCACATTGATGGAGGGTTCGTCAAGTAGCCAGTTGACAAGGGCAGCATGACCGCGGCGGCTCGCCAAACGCAAAAGATAATGATTGTCGAGGCTCAAATCGAGTGTGGGGCGTACGCGCATCAGCTCTTGAAGTAACGGCAGACGGCCGTCACGACCGATCCAACGAAACAACGCGCGGGTGTGTGGTGTGTAAGTAAGCACGGCACGTCGCCAAAGGTGGTTGCTCGGCAGTAATGCTAACGAGGCGAGAAAGGAACAACAATGTTGTATAAAATAAGCTTGCACATCGCAATGCAGCATGATTACAAGTAGGGGTAGAGTTTATTTAGGAAATGAACGTAATAGAATGCCTGTTCGTCACTGTATTAAACAGATCCTTGTCATCTTGGTAAAGCAACACAGCGAAACGAAACCGCTAACGGACCAGACCTCACTGCAGTCGCCTGTTCAAAGTCGATGGCTTCTTCTCCTCGCTTCGTCTCGGCATTTGAGCGCTACCAACAGGCCATGGTCACGCAACGCATGAATACCTCGACTACAACTCAACCACCCAAGCGCCACGCGACATTCCTCGTCATGGACACGGAAACAACGGGCTTTGGTGCGAAAAACCGCATGACTGAACTTGCCGCCTGTCGCTACGACGCCAAAGGCAATGCATTGGGCACTTTTCAACACTTGATCAAGCCGACGTGTGTTATTTCACCGCAGTCACAGGCGGTGACCGGCATTACACCTGAACTGGTACGTCACGCACCCAACGTCAACCGTATCATGGCGTCTTTTATGTATTTTATGCAACCGAGCGATATTATTGTCTGCCACAATGCCAGTTTCGACATGGGTTTCATGCAACGCGCGTTCGCCCTCGCCTTTCCAACCAAACGCTGGCCACACCACCCGACGTTGTGCACGCTCAAAATGACGCGTGCGCGCATTGCTAAGGAGAGTATACCGAATTACAAGCTTACGACGTTAGCGACCCATTTTGGTATTCAAACGCGCGGTGCGCATCGCGCACTCAACGACGTGCATATGACTGCCGCCTTACTTTTCAAGTTTGTCCAACAACATGGACTGCGTCAAATTTTACAATACGCCGCGCTCTAAGATTACGCAAACGATTCGTGTGCAAAACGCAAAGGTCTGACTCCGTCGTACCCGCTGCACCAAAGCGGCACTGTGCAAAGCCCTGGGTATGTAAACATTTTGGACTATTACCGCTACTCCCCGTTTTCTTTTTTGTCACAGAGCCGACACCAACTGCGTCCGATTTTACACGATGCACTTTGATTGTATTAGAGGGTACCGGGACGAGCACGAGCGAACGTATGCCGATTACATAGAGTGTTATTATTGCCGTGTTACAATGGCATTCATTACAGTGCAGCGGTGAACAGGCGACACCATTAACAAAAGCCTCACCATAGTCATATGACCTTTTCTCAATGCCCAACGCATGGGCTCATCCCAATGCTCATCCCAATCCCACTGCCCATTCCAATATTGATTTCCCCCCTGGCCAATGCCCAATAGCACTAAAGTGGGTTTGTGATCAACGAGGCGACTGTAGTGTAACAAAAGCCCCACCAGATCGTAATGATCTTTCGAAATTGCCCAACGAAACGCGGCGTTGTTTTGTGTGAATGGATTGACACGATTGTCATTCAACAACAATTTCAGCACATCCATGCGAGATTGCGTTTGCCACGGCTCATCGTTGATCGCAAGCCAAATGTCGTTCAAAATCTACAGCGAAATAGCGTGAGTGGGTGAGCGACGACGACGTTCATGAGGATACTACGTACAGCATCGCGCACCTGTGTAACCTTGTTGCGACAGTGCAGTAAATAGGGGGCGGTAAGAACGGTGAGGTAGTGCGATAAGTGCCTGAGATTGCGTGTGTGTGGGCACACGGCATAATAAGACAGTGCACTTCTGAAGGCGTCTAAACGCCAGGCCGGAGCGACACGGGCCAAATGCCGGTGGGCAGTAAGGACAGGTCGTAACGAAGGAACAGGCACGAACTGGACAATAGCACCTAGCACCTCGTCGAGTACATAAGTAGTACACATGTGTGTGGGTGTGTGGGTGCAAGCAGAATGCTGAACTATAGCGTCTGTTTTTACGGCAACACATAACTACATAATATCGCTCATTCGTAGTTGCACGGCCATGTTCAAAACGATTCGTGTTGCACATGCGTCACTTGCACGCGGCCACTGGGGTCTTTGGATTGGCCCCACGTGGGGATCCATTTTTTCACCAAGTGATCGCCGTGCGCCGGAAAGTGCGATGCGTAAATCTCACGGTACCAATACGCCTCCTTGGTGGTGGGCGTGTTGACCGGAAAACGTTCGGCGGCCTTTTGCAACGCCCCGTCGCTCACGTGCTTCTCCGCGTGGGCACGCAGTTCATCGACCCAACTGTAGCCCACGCCATCGCTGAACTGTTCCTTCTGGCGCCAGAGAATACTGTCCGGCAAGTAGGTGGTGTCGTCGAACGCCTTGCGCAACACGTTCTTTTCAATCAGCCCTGTCTTGGGGTCGAACATTTTGTCACGCGGATCAAAGCCCATCGCCACCGCCAAAAAGTCACGATCGAGGAACGGCACGCGCGGCTCCACGCCCCACGCCATCATCGACTTGTTGGCACGCAGGCAATCCGAGTAGTGCAAGTTGCGAAAGCGCTCTTTCGTCTCGTCATGCAGCTCTTGCGCGTCTTTGGCGTGCGCAAAGTAGAGATAGCCCGCAAAGATCTCGTCACTACCCTCGCCCGAGAGCACCATCTTGACACCCATCGACCGAATGCGCCGCGCCATCAAATACATGGGCGTACTCGAGCGTACCGTCGTCACGTCGTAGGATTCGAGATGGTAAATCACACGCGGAATGGCGTCGATGCCTTGCTGCACCGTGTATTCAAACCCGTGGTGTTTGGTCTTTAGATAATCGGCGACTACTTGGGCGGCTTTCAGATCAGGAGAGCCCTTCAGGCCAACCGAAAACGTGTGCACTTGCGGCCACCATGCCGTCTCCTTGTCACCACTCTCCACACGCATGTTCGCGTGCCGCACTACACAGGAGGCGACGAGCGACGAATCGAGCCCGCCCGAGAGCAGCACACCATAGGGCACATCACACATCATGCGCTTCTTGACGGCCGCCTCAAACGCTTCGCGTATTGCGACCAAGTTGCACGGTACGGTGGGCGCCTTGTCCGTCAGCAACCACGCTGGGCGGTAGTAGCGCCACTCTTCACCTTCGTCTTTGGTCATGTCGTACTGCCACGTGTAGCCGGGTTTGAAGAGATCCACCACGTCACACTGCCCGATAATCGCCTTCAATTCGGACGCCAACCACACGCTACCGTCCGTGTTACAACGCCCCATGTACAACGGCACGACGCCAGCCGGATCGCGTGCGGCGACGACACGCTGTTTCTTGCTGTCCAACAGTACGAACGCAAAATCGCCACTCAGCATGTCCACAAAATCGGCGCCGTACTCCTCGTACAGGTGCAGAATGATTTCACAATCGGACTGTGTGCGAAACGTGTGCTCTTGCTTGAGTTTCTCTTTGGCGAGTGTCTTGTGGTTGTAAATCTCACCGTTGGCCACCAACACGATGCTTTTGTCTTCGTTGAACAGCGGTTGGGCGCCCGAGTCGACATCGACAATGGCGAGACGTTCATGACAGAGCACGTGTTGTTTTTGTCCTTGTTGTTCACTGTAGACACCACTCCAATCCGGTCCACGGTGGTTTAGTTTACAGGCACAGGCAAAGGCGCGCTGGCGTAGTTTGGGGGAGGCCCGAGCGTTCAGAATCGCCAAGATGCCACACATGGTGAGAGAGGTCTACACATCTATGCATGTAAACTAAATCGTGTTTTAGACGAAATCGCAATGTGAGGATGATATGATAAGGGCTTCAATCATGTTGTCTGGCCTCTTTCCGACGCGTGATGTGAGCCAGGTCCTATGGCAGTGGTGTAAGACACTGCGGACACACTACGCATTCCTCGCTTCGATCCGTCAGTTTCCCGGGCTGAAGCCCAGATACCGGTGTTCCCGTTGCCAAAGCATGGTCTTCTTGCTTTTACATAACGCGTACGTGGGTACTGCGGAAGAATTGTGGCTCACAGACGATGGGTTATGTGACCAGTGTGATTACCAACGTCAATTACAACAAACAGGCATGTAAAAATGTAAAATAAAGCGGAATGAGGTGTTCTTCGGAGCGTCGGAGTCATGTGGCTAATGGTCTCAAGGACGGTCCCGTGTATCGTGCCAGGCCTGCTTGAGATCTAAACTTTTTTGAAGCACGTCTTTACCGGCTTCGGCCACATCGCCATTTTCCGGCAAGTTTCGATACGTGAGATCGCAATGCATTGCGATAAAGGGATTGAATAACACAGAAGCCAAGGTCGCCGTCCAGAGTGCATCTTCACTTGGCCCCCCATGCGCAATGATACTTCCTACAAATAGGATTGTCGTGGTCCAACCCATGGCCCGCGGTACCGTTCGACGTAAATAAGCCCAACGATGCTTTTTAAACTCATCCATTACGTTGAGCATCGTGATGCGATAGGTGTAGAGTTGAGTTTGAGGTACATTTGACACGCGTTTAGCTGCGTATACTTTGATGGCCTCTTTGGCACGCCCATCGTATGCCATGTGGCCAATATCCAACATGTCCCGCCTCACACGGTCGTGAAAGCTAACGCCTTTTCGTTTTTTCAGTTCGCCTCGAGGACGCACCCGCACACTACGATAATAGCGCACAAAGGCCGATTTGCAACGCAATCGATTGTAGGCCTGACGTACACGTTGTACCTTTAAGCTACGTAACATGGTGACAAAACAAAATAATAATTCTGTTGTACATGAATTCGGCTAAAATAAACGGCAGAACACACATTGGACATTACGATTGTGTGGCCAAACGGGGACAGTTCTTACAACAGGCGTGTAAAACGCGTTTGACATTACACGGTCCGCCAATCCGGTCCACGATGCGCAAGTTTACAGGCACAGGCAAAGGCGCAGTTTGGGGGAGGCCCGAGCGTTGAGGATGGCCAAGATGCCACACATGGTGAGGGGTTGGTCTACAGGTGTGCATATTAGTTGGGCCGTGTTTTAGACGAAATGTCGTCTTCTTTACATATTTCATCAAGTCGCTTTTGTGTCATCAACATGCGCGTGTCTCCCGTTTCAGGATGTACCCCGAATAACATATCATGCTCGGCATTGTATTTGAGTATGTAACCTTCGTGCGCAACGCTGTGCAGTCCCATACCACACATGGAAACGAGACTTTCGTACATGTAATCTTCGAGAACCCCAATTTGCGGTTGCGCCATGAGGTTGACTTGGGTGATACTCAGGTATATTAAAATGGCCGTGCTTTAGACGAAATACCTTTGCGTGTCTCCACATGTCAACGTGATGATGACACTGTAAGGCCATGTTGTCCGGACTCTTTCCGACACGCGATGTGAGCCAAATCCTGTGGCAGCTGTTTACAACAGCCCAACAACGATACAACCTACTCGGTTCGATACGCCAGTTTCCGGGCCTGAAGCCAAAGTATCGTTGTCGCCTTTGCCAATACATTTTAGCAAGCGGTCATGGTATGTATTCGTTAGCGGACATGTATTCGTTAGCGGACAACGGTTTATGTTATGTTTGTGATTACGAGCGTCAAGTATTACAAACAGGCATGTAAAATGAAATTACACTTTGCGTCGTTTTGCCCTTGACGCCTTGCGTGTGGTCGCACGTTTGCGTTTTTTCGGTGCGATCTTGACAATCTCCACCTTCTCGTCTTTGTCGAGTTGGACACAGTGTGCCTTCCATGCGGCTTCGAACCGATCGAGATCGGCGAGCCACAGTTGTGTTGGGCTTCGACCTTTAAGTGCAGCGTGTTGAGCCTGTTTTTCTTTGAGTAGTAATTCGAGGGCACGCATCTTTTCCTGACTCGCCGCGTAGAGTGGTTTCTTGAGCAAGTACGCAAAGTTGCCTTTCGGTCCGAGTCGCGCATAGCGTTTATTGTCCAAATCTGCCTCCATGTCGGCCTTGGTGCGTCGCGCAAACTTGAACGTGCCAGCGCAAATCTCGCCCAAGAAACGCCACTCGTTTTGAATGCGCACCATTGTCGCCTCAAGTTGCTTGAGCAAGTGTGCTTTGCGCGCGCCATACGCCTTCAGTCGATGCGGCACGTAGTACTGAATGATAGCGCACGCGCTCTCGTATTTTTGAATCACACCGTCAGCATCGTACGCGTACATGTTGCTCGTGCGCACCGCCTTGTCCAACTTTAACCATTTGCGCACTTTGGCGTCGTCCTCACACCCGACAAGCTGTTTGGAGGTGACATAAATACGCACAGCGTTGGTGGAGGCACCGCTCGACGCGATGCGATAATCTTCGATGCGAAGCTCACTTTTTCCGCCGTCCTGTATGCACGCTTCCAAGTGCGCCTTGTACGGTGTCGTCCACGTTTGAAACGGCAACTCGGTAATCAGCACACCGTCGCGCGTACGTTCGTACCGACCGCGGACGTGATATTTGTGCGTGTCGGTGCTGTCCTGCTCGATGGTGCCCGTGAACCCGCGGTACCACGGTTGCATTGGTGAGAGTGTTTTGCCGACTCCAGAGCCGTTAGCGCCAGGGTTGACCAAGGCGCGTCGCACATTGTCCACCACCTGCTGCGGATGGTAGCTCGGTACATTGGAACTGAAACCTGTACCGATGCCACTCACGCCGTTCACGAGCAAAAAGGGTATCGGTGGCAAGTAGTGTTCCGGTTCGACGGTCACATTGTCTTCCACCTTGCAACTGAGCAACGCATCGTCGCGCGCGTCAAAGAGCGTGGCGGCAATGGGTGTGAGATGGGTAGAAATGTAACGTGCCGACGCCGCATCTTTGCCACCCATAAGCCGCGTGCCGAACTGACCACATGGCGCCAGCAGATTGAGGTTGTTCGACCACATGAAGGTTTGGGCCATGTTCACAATCGCCTTTTGCACGCTCACCTCGCCGTGGTGATACGCACTGTGCTCGGTAATGTAACCGGAGAGTTGCGCGACCTTGAGTTCGTGCGTGAGGTGGCGTTTGCGACAGCCAAAGATAATCTTGCGTTGCGATGTTTTGAGGCCGTCCATCACCGACGGTATCGAGCGTTCGCAATCTTCGAGACTGAACAGGCGCAACTGGTCGTCCATGAACGCTTGAAATGGCACGGTGGCTTGTGCCAAATCGACCGATTTGCTCACTTTGGGATTGTATTCGCGTAGCCATGTCTTGCGATCGTTGGCGCGCGTCTTGCGAAAGGCCAACTCTAAGGCGGCGTGTACGCGCTCGGGCGACGCCATCGTAAAGGTATTTTGGTGTTTGTCGAGTGCGGAAAAGTACTCCTTCGCTTCGCTCGCGTTCGACGTGCCGAGACCCTTGTAGTATTTGATGCGCCAACCCGTGCGCGGCGCCGCCTTGAACCAGCGTGCGAACGCCGGCTCGTTGTAAAAATCTTTGACGACACCCTGTCGCCGACAGCGCACCAGCGGCGTGATGAATTCGGTAAGAAAGCCAGGCACCTGCGTGAGCGACGGCCAAAAGTGTTCGATATAGTTGATGACGAGTCCCTTAATGTGAAAGCCGTCCGTATCTTGATCCGTCATGATCATCAGGCGGCCGTAACGCAACGCTTTCCGGTCTTTGTAGACGCGACCAAATTGCATGCCAAGAATCTTGGTGACGGCGTTGATTTCCGCATTCTGTGCAATCTTTTGCATGCTCGCGTCACGTACATTCAACAATTTGCCACGCAGCGGGAACACGCCGTACTTGTCGCGTCCGTTCGGCACTACCGCCAACCCGGACATGGCCAGTGCCTTCGCCGAGTCGCCTTCTGTCAAGATGAGTGTGCAGGTGTGGGCGAGACGACCGCCGGCGTCGTTGGCGTCCTCGAGTTTCGGAATGCCGGTGAGTCGCGAGCGTTTGGTACCACCCGTCTTGTTGAGTGTCTGTTCGGCCTTGAGACGCGCCGCGATGCCAATGCCCTCCAAAATATCCGTCTTGAGCAGCGTGGTGAGCCATTTCTCGTCCGCCTTGAACGTGGTGCCAAAGTCGTTCACCAAACTACGCAGTGTCTCTTTGGTCTGCGAGTCAAACTCCGGATTGTTGATGAGCGCATTGATAAAAATGCGGACGCGGGTGCGCACGTGCGCCGGTCGCACGTCGAGCCCCTTGTACTTGATCTTGGCTTTTTGATGCAGGAATTTGAGCACACCTCCGAGCACGTGTTGCACATGTCGTCCGCCGCGTGACGTGTGGATGGCGTTGACAAAACTGACGTGTTCGAGTTCGCCCGTGTCACTTGGCAGCACAATGACTTCCCACCGACGACGCTGTTTTGCATCGAACTGCACCACGTACGGTACGTATTTGGGCTGCTGATCGGCAGGGTAATAGAGCATGGCGTACTGCTTGAACGAGTTCACCTTGATGAGCGTATCGTTGAGAAAGACGCGAAGTTTACTGTTGCAGCCGGCCAAATCGTAAACACGCTTCTTGAAGAGCGCCAGTGTATCCGCATCAAAGCCCTGCAGACCGAACCGCGCAAAGTCCGGCCGAAACGTAATGCACGTGTAGTCGCGCTTCAGCGCCTTGCGCACACGCGGTTTCGTACGTTCCGTCATATTGTTGCGGAAGGTCTGTTCGAAGCGCTTGCCGCTCTCCGCGTGCGACGTGTCCACGGTGAACGACGTGGAGAGAATGTTGGTGAGCTTAGCACCTACGCCATGTCGCCCGCCCGTGACCTTGTCCACCTCCTCCTCGTTAAAGTTACTACCGCTGTTGAGAAAGCCAAAGATGAGTTCCGGAATGTAGACATTGTGTTTCGGGTGCATTTGCACTGGAATACCTTCGCCATTATTCCAGACTTTGACGGTGCCGGTTTCTTCATCAATATTCACCTTAATCGTTGTTTGATTTTCAGGATCGCGCTGTTTATTGTCGGAGGCGTTCACCAGCACCTCATCAAAGATCTTGTAAAGACCGGGCACAAAGGTAATCTCGCGCTTTACCAGCCGCTGTGTCGCCTCGTCAAACACATCCATCACCTCTGTCGTGGGCTTGACCGACCCCACGTAAATCCACGGACATTTTAGGACGTGTTCGCGCTGCTTGAGCTTTTGATAGGTTTTGGCAAGCGTGGCCTTGTTCATGGTGATGGTTGTGGCTAAAACGTGATGCGTGTCGAGTCTTATATTTCGCCAAAAAGCACACATGACCAAAGTGCAACATTACAACAGGCGCTCGAAGAGGCGCTTCTATGAGGAGGAATAGTATTACACTCACTTGAAGAAAAGGATCAACCATAACACAACCGCCAACGACCACACGCCCACCGTAAGGACAACCAACAGGAGCAGCAGCAACGCTTGGTAGTTGCCGTTTTTGATGGTGAATGTAAACCCAGGGAGGCAAATCACACCGCGTCGCTTCTCATCGGGTATGCATAGGAGAAAATCGTCCTCTTTATGTTTGGGCATCGTGAAAGGATGTCAAAAAAAAACAAGAGAGATACATGTATCATTCGCTTACAGGTACACAGGTTTAAGAGGAGTTGGACAATGTGGTGCTGCTCATCGTGCTTCTCACTGACGACAACGAGTGTCGACTGCTTCAGCGAAAACTGCCGTTTGACAACGCCATCGCTTTATGTGTAATATGTAGTAATGACTACACCGAACGTCACCTATGACCAGCATGTCTTGCCCGACACACTACTTAACGCCTTGCGGGCGCTCCTCACGTCTGACGCGTTCACGTACAACAGTAAAGAGGAATCGATGGTATTGATTTTCGGCAAGCGCATTCCGATCCCGCGACAGCAAGTGGGCTATGGGGAGACTGGCACGTTCTATCGTTTCAGCGGTGTACAACTCAATGCACGTCCGTGGCATCCGATACTGAAAAAGGTGTGCGATTGGTTCAGTCAAAAATACAAGGTGCCGCTGAATTTTGTGCTCGTCAACAAGTACAAGAACGGTCATGATTACATTGGGTGGCACGCCGACGATGAAGCCGACTTGAAGCACAAGAACATTGTCTCGTTGTCGCTCGGTGCGACACGACGTTTTCTCCTTCGCCAGAAACGCGATCACACCGTCAAGGTGGAATATGTGCTCGGCGACAACGATGTGGTTGTGATGCGCGAACCGACGAACGCGCAATGGCAACATCACGTGCCCAAGATGCGCCGCGTAACCACACCACGCTGGAATTTGACGTTCCGTTATGTGGTGCCCGCCGCCACATCCTCCTCTTCCAGGTGATCACAGATCACGGTACGTAGCCGTTCTGGCAATGTCTGTGGATCACGACGGGCAAAGAGCCTGGCGTTGAAAGCAATCAACCGCATGATTGTGTCGTTAAAGCATAAGAGTAGGGTACGCGCGCCGTCGTGTAAAATACGGAACGATTCCTTGTCCGTTGTGGTTCCTCGTGCCAAGAATCGCAACCGATCACACATGTATCGGCGTGCCAACCCACCTTGGGGCTGATTACTTACGATGCAGAACCATGCGAAACGATTCTCTTTTGGTGCCTGCTCGCTCACGTCCGTACGTTTAATCTCGATAAAAGCATGTTGAAAGCCCTCACGTTCGTAGGCAAAATAATACAAGCACGTAAAGCTCATTGGCGACGTTGTGATGTGTTACATGTGTACACATCTCAATAAATCTCGCCGAAAAGGGAGAAGTGCCGTTAGCGCCGTCGTCGATGCCGCCGTCGATGCCGCTCCTTCACAAACCAACTACAAGTATATAGAGCAGCGTGTTGGTGACAAGTACAAGTAGGAAAGCATAACAGGCTAGATGCGCACACGTACTCGTTAATTTGTCTCCGCGTTAATCCAGATTGTAAGCTCAAGGCCAGTTTGATAGTCACCGAAGGAAAAGGCTCGTGACGAAAGATTTCTTGCAGCAGGTCACGCTGATCCCTTGAAAAGCGTGTGGCGCGTAGTGGTTGTGTGCGTTTGGGCGGCGGTGCTTTGGCTTTTGGGCGTGTTGCCTTCTCTTCCTGTTCTCGTTGTGCGTGTTCGCGTTCTTCCTCCAAGCGTTTCTCTACAAAGAAATCCGATTCTTCTTTATTTTGCTCTACTTGCGCAAAGAAGCCATCATTGTCATTTCGGACGAAGGAGTACGAGAAGGGGTAAAACGATGTCATCGTTGTGGTGTTGTGTTGTGTGCTTGTTGAGATGAAGGCGAATAATAACCGTTCAGCACTCACGGTCTTATGACTACGTTCAGTAATATTTGGGAACACGTGAAAAGGCTAAACAAAAGGGAGTGCATGTCCCGAAACCAAATGTAGTAGTGTTTTAACGCGAATTTCCAAAAAATACGCCGTTCAGTGAATGTGATATGTAGTGTTTTGTCATCGAGGCTCAAGTGCGTTTCCATACTTTTATTTATTTTCAACAAAGAGCAACAACAGAGAGCGAAATGGCGGCAGCCTTACGAAAGCGTGTGCTTGCGGTTCTCGAGACGCAAGACGATTTTGTAACTACACTGACCGTTGCCAATGCGCTCAAAGTCAAACGAGGCAAAGTGAATCCGGCCTTGCATGCGCTCGTGCGTGATGGGCAAATTGAAAAAAAGACTAAACCCAACGGCAGCAATCCGCAATGGCGTATCAAGCAGGCGTCTGAATCAACGTAGATGACCCAAACGTCGCTTTGATGAGCGCAGCCTGTTTTTCTTTGGACCAGCGGTCAAACCCAAGTTGCCGCAACATGGGATACCCTTTAAACCAGAAACCATACGCCCCGTGCGCATCGAGACGAAGACCGGCAGCGTGGGTCACCCAAAAGGTAAACTCGGGTGGGTAGACATTTGCTTGCAGGAGATCGCGCACGGCTTTTGTTTTGAAGAGGCGTTGTTTTTCTTGATAGCGTCCTATCAGCGCGGCGATTTCGCCATGTTCGTGCGTCTCACAGTGTTGGATCCTCATGGCGGCGTAGAGAATATCTTGGTAGAGCTCGAGGCCGCTCTCGGTGGAGCGCACGAGCGGGCCGCGCATCGCGTGGTGTTCGGCGGCGAGGAGAAAGTTGAGTGCAGCGGTCCACGCGTGACAGGCGTTCACTTCCTGCTCCTCCTGTTGAGCGCGTGCCGCCGCTTGCAACAGCGCCCGACCGTACAGGCGTAAACTAAGGTATTGATGTGGAAATTGTTGGAGCAATGTTTTGAAGGCGTCCGGCGTATTGGCCTGTGTGTAAAGTGTGACGGCCTGCGTCGCAATGCGGCACTCCATCGCAATACTGGCACAATGCTGTTGGTGCTCCTGATGCCAATGTTGCCAGCGGTGCTGATGAGTACAATATACCGTGTAGCGGCAATTTGGACAGGCGATCGACGCCTCGCGTGTCCGACAAAAAGCACAGCGGAATTTCGGTTTCTGAGGGTGGGTCATGGCGGGTGGCCTGGCACTTGAGCGTAGGTGGTAAAAAAGGGCCGACCGGCGAAACGCGATGCGGCTTTTTTTTTCTTTCCTACAAGTACACTGTTGTAATTCACAGTCATGTCTGGAGGACACGAGTTTACAACCTTTCGCCAGCACCAAGCATCGCCCGGTGGTTTCCATGTCGAGCATGGTCATGTCAACACGCCTTTTGGCATGTATGGTACACAGCAAAAAGCTGCCGAAGACGAGGAGCTGGGCTTTTACGAGCGCAACAAGCAACTTATTCAGTGTGGCCTTGCCGGCTTTGTGGGCGGCCTCGCTCTAGGCGCCCTTCTCATGTACCGTCAAAACGGCGGTAAGAAATGAGGGGGTGTGTGCTAATAACAAAAAAAATTCATCCCTTCTAGGTAGAACGCGTAAGCATGGCCACGTTTTACGAACGTAACAAAGCGGCTATTCAATGTACGCTTGGTGGATTACTGGGTGGTATGGCGCTGGGCGCATTGCTCATGTACGCGCGTACCGCAACCGGCACGCGCATGCGCAAGAGTGTGAAGAAAGCGTCGCGTCGCGCCATGAAATTCAGTGACCTCTACCCGGATGATACTACGCCTGGCAGCAACAACAGCACGCCGACCAGCGTGAACAGTCTCTATTCCTCGTACAAGGCCAAGTATGGCTTAAAGTAAGTTAGACAAGTGCACTTGTGCTTATTTTTTGACGGTCGTAATCTTGGTGCGTGAGGGCCGTCGTCGCCCCATGCGCAACACGACGGCGGTGTCACTTTTGGTGCGGCGTAACGGTGGCGACGATGAAGAGCGACTACGTTTTTTCGCGTGTCGACGCAATGAGGCGTACTGTGGCGATTGTGGATGTGGTTCGTCCGGCGTGAAGAGTTGCCCCTGTGAGCGTACGACACGCACGTCACCCATAGTGTTGGTCTTTAACGGAGTGGGTGAGGAAGCAACTGAACGAAGCGTGCTCATGACGGATAACTGTGTGCTTCGTCGCTGTGGTTGTCATCAAATTTCGCCGAAATTCCAAGTTGACAGGCGTGGCGAAAGCATTCTGTTGGGTATACTCGGAGCAGCATTATTTCTGACATCATGACGACGTCTAACGAAACCAAAGTGCACCTCGCAGTGCAGCGCCTTCCTGGCAACAACGCTCTTTCTGCTGTTCAATTACGCTACGATGGCGGTCTTGTGCAAGACAATACGGCGAGCGTGCAACGCGACCAGTACTGGCTCATTGATCGTAGTGGCTCGATGTACGACAGCATAGACGAGCTGAACGCCGCGCTCCAGTCCGGTTGGAATAAGATGGAACGCAAACCGTTTCTGCTGCCGTTCAACGACCAGTGCAAAGAGCTGCCGCGTATGCGACGCATGCCCAATCTGGACGCCGGCGGTGGCACCAGTTTCCACAACGCCTTTCTCGAGCTCATGGACAGTGTGCAGCGCCACAAGAGTCGGCGTTGTAGTGTGCTCTTCTTCACTGACGGTCACGACTACGGCGGCTACGGATACCGCGCCAACCAGTTCCTCACCGAAGTGCTGTGGCCTTGGATGCGCGCGAACAACGTGCAACTGCACGTGATTGGCTACTCGAGAAATCACGACGTCGACAAGATGCGCCAGCTCATTGGCGATCCGCAAAGCCCAGCCGGACGGCACTCGTTCCAGTACGCCGCCAATCAACAGGAACTCAGCGGCGTGATTGACCGCATCGCCGACCTGGCGTCGCCGACGTTCACATTCCAGGTGTTGGGCCAGCGCATCACGCTGCCTGTGGAGGGCGGCGAGTCGCTCTTTTTTGTGCCGACCCTCGACGAAACGCTCATAGATACCACCGTGACGGTGCCTGAAGCCAATTACAAGGCGGTTGTCGCCTTTGACGTGCTCGATGAGCCCGATGCGCTGCTTGAGCTCGCCATGCTCGGTCACCGTCTGCAGGCGTCGGCGCGCGATCCGACCAAGGCCGAAGTGCTCGCCATCGACACCGCGCTCGACGAGATGGCTGCCAAATTCCTCCAACTCCAACGCCTCGAACGCAAGCGTGCACTGCGCACCGTGCAGGAACACAAGCAGGTGATCGCATCCATTCTCGCGCTGCTCGCCAAGGGTGTGCATGCCAGCACCGCGGACAAGGCACGTGTGCTGCAGACGGCGGCGGCGATCCGCACACAGACCACCAGCTTCAACAAGCGC